>Ga0070659_100000733_pt1 | contig 23815 bp, 17 predicted proteins | sample KBSC23metaG_FD_64666 | JGI IMG/M metagenome (GOLD analysis project Ga0070659, IMG submission 64666) | Corn rhizosphere microbial communities from Kellogg Biological Station, Michigan, USA - KBS C2-3 metaG | ecosystem: Host-associated > Plants > Roots > Rhizosphere > Soil ... | reverse complement strand
CAATATCAGACGTCCCGTATAAATAGTACGTACCGTTAAAATTAACCACCGATGGGTCGGCAACATAATCCGGGATAACCGGTTGAGGTAACAGCCTGTTATTTTGCTGCGCTTTAGCCTCTAACCCAACAAACAACAGGCATAATAGGCCCAGATTCTTTAAAAAATTATGATTCATAAGTGTAATTTAATTGATCGAGTGGTGATATTTTTAAAATTGAATTCATTGTTATCTTTAACTATTTCGTCGCTATTTTAAAGCAAAGTGCAATCTTCAGTTTGGAAGTATCCGGTAATGAAATATGCAAACCATCCCTATCTTGTGTCCACGCAATTTTACCTTTATATCCAAGCAGTTCTACTGCACTTACCGGTTGGAATGTTTGTGTGCTATTTTTACCAAGCGAAGTGATAACCAATGAAGTTCCGGAAGGAGGTACACTCATACAGAAAGCATACAGGTTTCCGTCCTTCCCTATCGTAAAACGGAAATCTTCACGCCCGAACTTAAAATCGGCTTGTCTTTTTCCCAGGGATCCGCCTGGAAGCGTGCGCAATTTTCCTTCTTTTCCTTCTCCCGGAACAGACCAGGCTTTACTGCCATATATACCCACACCATTGATCTTCATCCAATCTCCCACCTGGTGAAGCATATCTAAACACGCAGGTTCCAGTGAGCCATCAGGCATAATAGGTATGCTTACTGCATACGAGCCATCCCTGGATACGCATTCAAGCAGGAAGCCTATAACAGAGGGAGCATGATAGATATAATTGGGACCATAATACCAGTCGCCTACAGCATTTTCACCAATCCACGCCTGGTCGGTCTTAATATTCTTAGGATAGCCTCCTTCAAAAGTAGTCACTACACCATTACGGCCTGCGGGATGGAATTTAGTGATACTGAAAACATCTGCTTTTCCATGTTTTTTAATTGCCCTGTTATAATAAGAGGCAATAACACGCTGCGCCGCATCCGACTTATATCCAGTACCAGAATTTATACCGCAGAATGGCTGTGTCCCATTTCCATCTGTGTAAATAAAATCAGGGTCATATTTACCAATCACATCTAACATCCTCAGCGCCCAATTTGTAGCATACCAGTGGGCATATTGCAAATGATTGGAAAAAATGCCTTTGGGTAAGTTATACTCAAACTCATCCATGCCCTTATATTCGCGCATATTAATTCCGTAAAGCATACGGGGGTCATATCCTTCCCACCATTTTCCCTTACCGGCAGCCATGTTAATGGATCCATCATAAGCAATTCCCGCTTTTTCACCCTTACGATCACTTCCGAACGCAGTCTGCCACCACCACCAGGTATATTCATGATGAAAAGCAACGCCAAACCGCATATCTGACTGTTTAGCGGCGGTAGCCCACTCCTTCAATAAATCTCTTTTAGGTCCCATGTTTACCGCATTCCAAGGCTGGTATGAAGAGTTCCACAAGTCGAAATTATCATGGTGAACGCCCTGTATTACTAAAAATCTGGCGCCAATGTCGTGGTATAGCTTTACAAACTGTGCCGGATCAAGTTTAGTCGGATTCCAGTCTTTCAACACGTCCATATAACCCGTAACAGAGGGATGTCCATACTTTTTTAAGTGATTGTTATATGCAGTAGTACCCTGCATATACATTCTCCTGGCATACCAGTCCCCACTCATTCCAGCGGCTTGCGGACCAAAATGAACCCAAATACCAAACTTCGAATCACGAAGCCAGTCAGGGTATCCCGGGTAATTCTCGCTAATAGAGTTCCATGTAGGTTTGAAAGGCCCGTCGGCCATCGGAAAATCCATTTTTACTTCCTCGAATGTGCCCGGATCGCCCATTTTTACAGAGGCAACCTGAGCCGGTTTCGGGCTCGCAGGCATAGGTTCCGGAGCAGGCAAAACGGGGAAATTGTCTGGCTGGCCAATACTTTTCAGCGCATTTTGAGAACTGCGGGATTGTACAATACCAGGAGTTTTACAACCTCCGACGGATAGCATGACCAGAAGAATCGCTAATAACTTGCCTTTAGCATATTTCATTATTGGTTATTTTTTTATTAGGTGTATATGTGTTAACTACTTGCCGCTAATTACACCTGCAAAGCCGCCCCTGGGCAGGCATTGGATCTGTAGCGTATCTGATTTTTTGACATTTCCGGTTTCGCTTGCAATGGCTTTCGTATCAGCCCCGTCTTTAAATAGTTGGAAAGAATAGCCGGAGTTGCCTAAAAAGTTGAGACTAAGATTCAGTGTTTGCGGGATATCTTTCCCGTTAAGCCCGGCAACATACCATAGTTTGCCTTTCCTTCGGGCTATCACAACCATTTCGCCCGGATAGCCGTTTATCAGCTTCGTCTCATCCCAGGTGGTAGGAAATCCCATCAGAAACTTGCGTGGTTCTTCAGCTAAATCATAATAGGCAGAGGGCCTGTCTGCAAAATGCTGTATCCCCGATTCAAATACCACGGCCAGGGCCAACTCATGAGCAAAGGAAGTGATATGCGGGTGTTGCGAATTTGAAAAAGTTACCGGGGTGTAATCCATAGAGCCTACTATATTCCGCGTAAACGGGAGTGTGGTGTTATGCGCAGCTGCCTTATCCGTTAAAACGCCCTTGTTATTGTACCATTCCGCGCCATACACGGCTTCGGTAGTCATTAAATTGGGATAAGTACGGGCCCAGCCACGGGGTACGGTAGCGCCGTGGAAGTTAACCAGTAGATGGTACTTTGCGGCATCTTCCAAAATATCAATATAATATTGCATCATACTTTGCTGGTCTCCCGCAAAAAAGTCGACCTTGATACCCGATACACCAATATCTCTCAGCCATGAAAATTCTTTTTCTCTTTTCTCGTGCGTTAGCAACCGCTCCGCCGGAGTTGCGGCAAGCCAATCGGTACCCGAATTATACCATAAAATAGTTTTAATGCCCTTGCTTTTAGCATAGCTCAAAGCATCCTTTAAAGTTCCGCCGTTCGTCATTACATCCCATTCCCAGTCGATAAGCACATACGGCCAGTTCATTTTTGCAGCCAGGTCAATGTACTCCGTTACCTTCTTATAATCCTTTGAACCATGATTATATGCCCAATATACCCAGGCCGCGCTTCCCGGCTCGATCCATTTGGTGTCTTTAAAGGCGGCAGGTTCACTCACATCGGTGATCAGTGTACTTTCTACCAGGTCGGCCAGTTCCCCTACTATCATTACATGCCATTGCGATTTCCATGGCAAACCTGAAACAGCACCGCCGTGCCAGCCTTTTTTTGCCGGGGCATAACTCACCTTATACAGGTTGGTGTTTTGTTTATTGTTGAGCCGGGCCGCGCAGTTTTGCCTGCTTATACCCGCCTCTGAAATAAGCACCCATAAAGGCTGGTTGTTAACCTTGTACAAGGCGGGATATCCCCATTCATTTTTGTTTTTTTCATCCGCTCCACTGGTATTAAACGGGTAAAAATTCTCATACGATTGATCAAATGGCTGCATCCACCTTGCTGTACCTTCAGGAATTGCATAGGCTGTCGCTTCATCTTTGATCAATAAAGTGGAGTCGCACTTGTTAGGGAAAGTATACCTGAACGTAACGCCATTATTATAAACCCTAAAGGTGATATTCAGAGGTTGCTTTGAGGTATTCTGATAGTTAAATGTTTTTTCGGTGCCCAGGTTTTCGCAAAGCTTCCGCTTTCCTGTCAGCATCTCATATTTGTCATGAACCACAACAGGTTTACCCTCACCAATCAATTTGAGATCGGATACGAACTGCTGATCCTCTCTTAAAATACCTAACGGCGAAGCGGGCAACACTTCGATATAAGCTCCCTTGCTTTTATACAATACTTTAAAATAAGCCTGACCTGTAGGCTGCATTTCTACAACTACTTTGATCTTTTGATCGGGAGATAAAACTTGCTGGGCATAACCCACCGAGCCTAAAAAAAGGCTTAATACTAAAAAAAGGTTTTTCATTTATTTTTTATAAAACTTTGACTTTGAATGACAGTTTTAGTTCCATTATAATTAACTTGTTTTACCGCGTGGCCGCTTTCGATACCGGCCCCGTTTGCTTCACTTACAAATACGATATTAAAAACGCGTTTATTTAAAGAACCGGGGAAATTTCCTTGCCTATCCGATATGATCAGTGTCTGATTCTTGTCGTTCCATTCGAAAGGAATAACCGTATAATTACCCTTCTCGTAGTTGTAATTATCTCCCTCATCTTCATATAGGTTGAATGTAGCATTAGCTCCCCTGTAAATACGGATTTCAACAGTGTCGGCAGGTGATTGATTCGAATACTGTACCGACTTACCTAACGGAACTATCGAACCCGCTTTAACAAATAAGGGGGTTCTGTCCAGCGGTGCGGCAGTTTTAACAGATTGACCACCTGCGTAACGCGTACCCGTCCAGAAATCGAACCATCCGCCGGATTTTGGCAGATACACCTCCCATTCGTTGGCATCGGGTTTGGTAATAGGAGCAACAAGGAATGACTTACCAAACATATGTTCGAATTGCTGATCAAGTGCGGTATTATCACCATTAAAATCCATCACCAATGGGCGCATCATGGTAGACCCTTTTTGAGAAACCTGCCATGCCTCAGAATAGATATAAGGTAGCAAACGATAACGAAGGTTCATCGTTTTTCTCATATTGCTTTCCACCACCTTGCCGAATTTCCAGGGTTCGGTTTCGGTTTGAAAACCATGAAGGCGGAATATCGGATTTAAAGCCCCCCATTGAAACCAGCGGGTTAATAATTCCTGATACTTTACATCAGTATATTGTCCTTTCGGACGGAAAAATCCACCGATATCTGTTGTCCAGTAAGGGAATCCCGTAATTGTAAAGTTCAAGCCAGCTACAATCTGCCTTCTGTAAGTATCCCAATCGCTGCCGATATCGCCGGACCAGTTTATTATGCCATAGCGTTGTTGGCCGGGAAAGGCTGAACGGGTTAAAATACAAACCCTTTTATCTGAAGTTAAACCACGTTGCCCTTCGTATACAGCCTTACTAACAAATAAAGGATAGGTAAGGCGGTAAAAATCCCCTAAGCCCAGATACGTTTTCTTACCATTTAATGCATCATTTTCGGGTTCTACAGCATCCATCCACCAGGAATCCACACCATGAGAAAACAGGTTTTTATTCATCGTGTCCCAATGTTTGGTACGGGCTTTGGGGTTGAGCATATCAATCCACTTGCTATCCGGTATGTAAAGACCCTCGTCCGCATATTCTTTACCGGTCTCTGAATCCTTTGTAATATTCTCCCACACTGAAATGCTGAAATGAGCATTCAAATCATGCAAATCTTTCATCAGCTTAGTAGGGTCCGGATATCTGGTTGCGTCAAATTTTGGAACACCCCAGCCATATTTGCCCCAGTATTGCCAATCTTGTACAATTACATCCATGGGAAGTTGCCTGTTTCGAAATTCCTTTACGGTTTCAACAAGATGCGCGGATGAGGTATAACGTTCACGACATTGCCAGAAGCCATAAGCCCACAGCGGAAGCATCGGAGCTTGTCCTGAAAGTTTTCTGTAGGTAGAAATTACGCTGTCGGCAGTTGGTCCGTAAAAGACAACGTAATCAAGCATCTTAGAACAGGGAGAACGGAAAGTAGTAAGATCGTCAACTTTCTTCCAGGAGATTTGGGGCGCTTTTCCCGAATTAACAATTACCTGAACCTGATGGGTTCCTGCTGTTAAATATTTTTTGGCACTTACTGCCGGAGGAAGCCACATATTCGTTTGATCAATACAAGGCTTACCATCTATGACTACAAAATGACGGCTACCCATACCTCCAAGATCGAGCATAATCGAGTAATCTCCGGATTCGGATACAGAAAAAGTGCCGTTAAATACTGACTGGTTTTGAGCTACCTTTTTTGCGCCGGCATCAGTGGTAACCTCTATCATATTGTTATTGTCGGATGATTTTTCCTGCCTGGTGAGGCTAATAAAATTATCAGCGGGATTGTAGTCTGTAAGACCATATTGATGCCAAAGTAATCCATACCCTTTATTGGAGTATATAAAAGGAATTGATATCTGTGTATTAACCTGTACGAGGCGTCGTGTAACACCTTTTTGATTAAAATGTCCATCCTGGAACTGCCCTAAACCATAGATATGCTCATCAGCAGGTGACACAAATTGCTGTTCGGCAGTGTAGCTTGGTTCACCTGATGTAGAACCCGGTATAAGTTTTCGAGAGCCCGTGTTTTCGGTAAGAAATACTTTACCGTTTCTATCGGAATAAATCAGGTTCGCTGTCTTTTTATCAACCGTTACCGTAACATCCTTTGTGTTTATCTTAATGAACGAAGGCGTTTCCGAAAACCGGTACCTGGTATTTAAAGGAGCGGAAGTAAGCACTAATTCCTCAAGCGGCTTGTTTGCTCCTTTATAGAACTTTATTCTGAATGCATTTTCTGTCAGCGGCTGGATGCTTAATGTTCCATCCTTTAAATCAATGTTCACACGATCTGTTAGTTTTTCAATTTTCTTTACAGATTGGCCGATGCAAAAGACAGGAAGGGCAAATGCAATCAAAGGGAAAATAAATTTCATCATTACTTTTTATATTTAATCATCATTCAAATCAACGGGTTGGGCTATGAAATATGCATTTGTTATTTTAAGCAGATACTCACCCTTCCCTGTTCTTTAAGAAATCTTCAATGCCAGGGCGTACGAGAGCTTTGGCTTTTCGCTTAAGTTTACAAGGAGGCCCTCATCTGTTTGACTAAATTTGAGCTTTTGCCTATTGCCAAGCATTTCTACGGACGACACAGCCTTTTCCAGGTTAGCGCTTCCCGCCTTCATACTTTTAATTAATACCTGCCCGTTCTCAGGCCAGCCCAATATTGTTGCATATACCAGGTCGTTTTTAGTTGTAAACCGAATATCTGCTGCACCAAAAGGCTTACCTCTACCTTCATTAAAACCTGGACCGGAGAGCGCGGCGGCAGATTCCATAGCCGGCCCTTCTCCAAAAACTTTCCAGGGCCTTGTATCATAAATGGCTTCGCTGTTTGCGGCCATCCATTCACCAATTTCCACTACTATCGCGTGCTCCAGTTCATCAATTGTTCCATTAGCCCTAACCGGTACACTTAATAGCAGATTCCCGTTTTTACTAACCACGTCAGTTAGGGTGTGCACTACGGTTTTTGCACTTTTATACCTTTTATTATTATAAACCGTTCTGTCGTAATGCCAGTTGCCAATGCAGGTATCCGTTTGCCATGGCAAAGGTTCTATCGCATTACTTTGCCCCCTCTCAATATCCCAAACCATACATTTACGCTGTAACTCGTTCAGGATCTTGCCATTAATTACTGCCTCTACTTTCCCGTTCTTTTTCAGGCTGCGGTTGTACATATGCGCAGCTATCCGAAGCCCCGCATCGCTTACAGGCCACAGCGGCAATACGGTATCATCAAAGTAGACCATATCAGGGTCATACTCATTGATCAGGTCAATCGTCCGGTTATAGAACTTTTCGCAATAGGCCTGCGAGGGCCAGGACATCTTATCTTTCCAATCCCAACTGAAGTTTTTGCTTAATTCATGATTTTGAGCATACAGTTCCTGCGGGTCCAGGCCATCCCACCATTTACCTTTTCCGTCAGCTTTCGTTAACTTGCCATCGTAAGGTATTCCTGCCAGCGGTCCATTTTTGTCAGCACGTTGGGCTGTTTCCATCCAACCCCAGGCATGGGCAGCATGTACGCTTACTCCAAAGTGCAAGCCATTGCGCCTGGCGGCTTTCTCCCATCCGCCGATCAGGTCTTTTTTGGGCCCAATTTTGGTAGCGTTCCAATTCTTCTGGTATTTACTTTTATACAGGTCGAAATTATCGTGGTGGTTAGCCAAAGCCATAAAATACTTCGCGCCGGCTTGTTTATATAATGAAACCAGGCTTTCAGGATCCCAAAGTTCTGCTTTCCATTCATTGATTACATCTTTGAATCCAAATTTTGAAGGGTGCCCATATTTTTCAAGATGAAATTTATATTTGTCTGATCCTTCCTCGTACATTCCCCGGGCATACCAATCGCCATGTTCGGGTTGACATTGCGGCCCCCAATGTGCCCATATACCGAATTTTGCGTTTCTGAACCATTCCGGAGTTTGGTAGGAAGAAAGAGAATCCCAACTGGGTTTAAATGGCCCTGAAGCCATAAATTCGTTGTTACTATTAAACATATAATCAGCAGCATTCATATGTTTTGCTAATGCTACCGCCGGAATTGAAGCTGCCAGATGCTTTAAAAGTTGCCTGCGTTTCATGGTTGGTTACTTTTTTATTAAGGGTGTGTGTATTTGGAAAGAATAGCCGGCGTTGCCCAATAGGTTAAAACTAAGATTTCGTGCTGGCTGTCCATAAAATCCTGGACAGTTATAGCACGGCCCGGCTTCAATACCGGTTGGGGCTGCATTTAAGGTTTGTTCCATTTATTAACTGGCTTATAACTGGGCTTTGGAAATAGCCTGACTAATACAGGCTTGTCCGTAAGACTATTGGTTAAACAAAACTAAGCAAAGTGGCCCTCATATAATTACACCAATCAGACTTTATTTTATACAAACCCGACATACCCACAGCGACTTCATTATACAAATAAAAAAAACAGAAATTTATACACCTTACCCATTTCAATTAAAATCGATTTAGCAAATAAAACAATACTTAATATACCTCATTCCTTCTTTTTTATAAAAAGAATACAAATCAGACAAATACATTAACTTTGCAAACCTGAACCAGTTTTTATGAGCCGAAGAATTCTAAAGCACTTTTTTTCTCTTTTACATGTTGACCATGTAAAGCTGGACAACAAATGGAATTATACCAACATAGTAAGCCCCTATTACCGATTATATCTTATAGACGAAGGTGAAGGGCGTATTTCAAACTCAGAAAGCTCCGTAACGCTTGAGCCGGGTTATATGTACCTTATACCAAGCTTCACTTTATGTAGCCTGCACTGTTCAAGATATTTAGGTCAATATTTCATACAGTTTTTTGAAGAATCGTCTGATGGCATCTCTTTGTTCTATAACAACAGGTCAATAATGAAATTAAAGGCAAGTTTATTAGACATTGAGAACTTTAAAAGAATACTTGCCATCAATCCCGGCCGGGGCATTAACCGGTCTGATAATCCTAAATTTTATGAAAAAAACATTTACTATAAGGAATACCAGGAATTAAACAGTTTGCAGAACATGTCGGTCTTTATGGAAACCCAGGGCATTATTTTGCAATTAACCTCCAGATTCCTGACACCTGAAACTTTCGAACAAAATAAGCTCAGTTCTATCCCTTCAAAAATTTTAGATGCCATTAGTTATATTCAGGTTAATCTTCGCCAAAATCTAACCGTCAAATTGTTATCAGAAAGAGCAAATCAGCATCCCGATTATTTCTCCAGGCTGTTTTACCAATACACAGGTGAAAGGCCACTATCCTATATTAATGACAAACGTATTGAACGGGCCCAATACCTGATTACAACCACTAACATGCCCTATAATGATATCGCAAAAGAAACCGGCTTTGAAAACCTTCCTTATTTTTCGCGGATCTTTAAAAAACTGACGGGCATGACGCCCGGCGATTACAAACGAAAAAACCAAAATATCAATACAGTATAAGGCTATATAATTAACAATATTAGATTTATTCCATACCGATCATATTGATTTATTAAAAAAACCACCAAACCAGGATTAAAATTTCAATAAAACAAGAATATCTGTTGCCGAAATTTAAAAAATAACAAATACCATTTACTAAATCGATTTAACGACTATTTTTGAGGTCGATTATGAGCTATGTAAGAATGACAAAATGACCCGAGTCAAAAAGATCATTTTTACCCTTTTTTGTTTTGCATGGTGCCGGATTCATTACAGAACAACCGTTTGGTAAAACGCTTTTGTAATTCCCGGCGACCGCTAAAAATCAAAAGACAACGCTATATCATCTTTTTGAATTTTTTTAAGTAATGTATTGATCTTCTATTTTGTGTCCAATGTTAAAAAAAACGCTTTTCCAGTTAATAATAATGATAGCAGCCAGCCTATCATTAAAGTCTCAGAACGTACAGCCAAAAAAATATTTTCCTTATCCTGATAAGATCAAATATGATGGTGCCTGCCTGAATGTTGAGGGGAAAGAAACCTTTATCTACAGTGCTCCGTTTCATTACTTCAGAACACCGAAGGCGCTCTGGAGAGATCGCTTTGCAAAAATAAAAGCGGCGGGCTTTAATACGGTTGAGACCTACGTTCCCTGGAATTTATGTGAAATGAATATGCCGAACGGGCTTAATGACTATTCGCAATTTAACTTTAAGGATCTTACCGATTGGTTACACATGGCCCAGGACGAGTATGGGTTATATACTGTTTTGCGCCCCGGTGCCTTTATCTGTGCCGAATTTGCAGGCGGGGGATATCCGCGCTGGCTTGCAAAGTTTCGCCCTGATGATGTTGAGGGATTTTGGTTAAGAAGCGCCGATAAGCGTTATTTGGATTGGCATGACCACTGGTATAAGGCTGTATGTAACGTAATTAAAAACGAACAGATTACCTCAAAAAAGCCAGGGCAAAAGGGCGTTATTCTGATGCAGATCGAAAATGAATACAACGCGCATAAAACCCCGAATAAAGTTTATGCATTGCAGCGCATGTACCAATGCTTACGTAACGGGGGCGTAAACATCCCGATTTTTTCCTGCCTCACATCAGAGTGCCGTGGCAGTAAAGATGCCCTTTTATCGCAGGTGTTTGATTGCGACAACTATTATGTGGGCTTAAGGGACGCCATCAGCTGTGCCCGGCGCATGGAGCGTTTGAAGCAACAACAGCCTGATGCCCCGGGCTTTGTTACAGAATTGCAAGGCGGTTGGTTCTCTACCGTAGGTGGCACGTTGAGCGAGGACCATTACTCTAATGACCGACATTTTTATGCCCTGGCCATGATGTCTATCGCCGGGGGAGCTACCGGCATATTTCCGTATGTTTTTATCGGGGGTACACATTTTGCCGGCTGGGGCGCCAGGGGCCAAACTACCACGTATGATTATAATGCAGCAGTGCGTGAAAACGGCGCTTTATCGTCAAAATATTATGCAGCACAAAATGTGGGCGATTTTATAAAACAATATGGCGCTCAACTCATTCACTCTAAGGGGGGAGTATGTGCTTTTGATAATGCGTCTGACGAAATTGTAGGCGCTCTCCGTATTGCCGCGGATGGCACGAGGTTTGTCTTTATTCACAACAATTCCCCTCAGCACAGCCATGCCGGATCTGCGGAGGTTAAACCGGGTAAAAATACGGCTGTCCAGCCCATGTATAACATCGATCAGGATGGGAACAAAGTATTGGTAACCGGGAAAAACACAGCAGATACGAGCATGTTATCATTAGCAACCCTCACTGTCGGTTATGACTTAGCTCCTATGGAAACCAAAGTGCTCATTATTCCGCCGCACGCAGGGCCTGAAAAAGGTAAATGGTGGTTTTATCATGCGCCTGCAGCCGTACCGCAACAAAAGTTAAGCTTCCGCTTCAAGGAAGTGAAAAAATACAATGAAGATCAGCAAGGTGTCTGGCATACATTGGCCGAAGGAGAATCTTTACCCGAGATGGGCATAAATGACGCCCGATATGTTCGCTACCGGTCGGGATTTGATCTCGACGCCTCCGAAACAGGCAAATATTCAAGGATGTTGTTTAACACTTTTTCCCGCGATATCATCAGTATAGAAGTTAACGGGAAAATTGCTCCCAGACTATATCCAAGCGAAAAATGGGCATCAGAAGTAACCCGCGAACGAGATAAATCATTCACCTTATTAAAAGAGACGGAATATGACAATCGCTTTGACATAACCGGATTGCTCAAAAAAGGACACAATGAAGTGTGGCTGGTGTATGAAAACATTGGACACGAGCATGGTTATTTCCCAATGGAAGAGTTATGTGGCATCCGATCGGCAGGGCTTGCGGTGAGCGACGCTTTGATCGATAAAAAACTTAAATGGGAATATGCCGATAACCTGGCCGGTGTACAAAAGGGGTTTACCGACTCCATTTTTCATCCTAAAAACTGGGCCACGATTCCGTTGGATACCACTTTTAACATTCCACGTAAGGGCAACAACCTGCAACCCAAAGGTACGCAAAATGCCTTACTCACCTGGTACCAGGCAGAGTTCACTTTACCCGAAAATGCAGGCAAACATACCTGGCGGCTGCTTATCAATGCTTCCGGCAATGGCTACATTTATGTAAACGGGCACAATATCGGCCGCCATTGGGAGGTTGGGCCACAACGCGAATATTATATCCCTGAATGTTGGTTAAACCTAAAAAAAGGGCAGAAAAACAATATTGTTTTTGGTTTAAGACAAACCGTTAATGGGGCTGTTATAAAAGCGATGGAAGTACGCAGCTATGATAATGAGGGTATTTAAACAACTTTATCTATCAGATCAAGACCAGCGAGGAGATTAGACCAGAGGCATTGGATTATCTCGAAAAAAGAAAAGCAGCAAGAAAATGATAAGTTCTTTTAACGAGAAAAACTTCATTTTTCGCATTCGGAAAAATACCATTCGAGATACAAAAATGCATCATAATATCACAAAACATCAAGCAACAAACGGATAAAACAAAAACAAAAAAAACTTCAACTAACTGATTATAAGATATCTAAAAAAGCAAATATCGATTAATTGGCATCGAAAACAATGATAATAAATATCATAAATAACTAACAATCAATTACTTGCCGATACAGAACTTAGAAAATATATTATCCAGCAAATCGTCTGTTGTGACAACACCTGTGATCTCACCCAAATAGTGCAATGCCTGCTTGATATCTAAGGCTAAAAAATCAGACGCGATGGGGTTGTCTATCCCGTTAAGGACGCGTATAAGGGCTTCCTCGGTTTTTTGGAGTGCTTCGAGGTGGCGGATATTGGTAACCAGGGTTTCGTCGCCGCTCAGTTTACCATGTATGGCGCTATTGTAGATGGCCTGCTTCAGTTCGGCGATGTGTTGTTTTTCTTTGGCCGATACCGTGATCAGTTTTACAGTATCGGGCAGTTTAAAGCTTTCGGCCATGGCGGCGTCAGGCAACAGGTCTATTTTATTAGCTATGGCTAATACCGGCAGGCCGGGATGTAACAGATCTTCAATATCTTTTTGAACCTCGCTGTCAGCCATGTTCTCCGCATCAAAAACATAAAGCAGCAGAGCGCTCTGGCTTATTTTTTCGAGGGTTTTTTGTACGCCTATGGCTTCAATAGTGTCGGTAGCTTCGCGCAAGCCGGCGGTGTCTATCAGGCGGAAGTTAATGCCGTTAATGTTGAGCACCTCTTCAATCGTATCGCGGGTGGTGCCGGCTATGTGGCTTACAATGGCGCGCTCTTCGTTCAACAGGGCATTAAGCAGGGTTGATTTACCGGCATTTGGCCTCCCGGCGATGACGGTATTTACGCCCATTTTTATAGCATTGCCCAGTTCGAACGACTGGATGAGTTTGCTGATCATCTTACTGATATCAACCACCAGTTGCTTGAGCTGGCCGCGGTTGGCAAACTCCACGTCCTCTTCCGAGAAATCGAGCTCAAGTTCTATCAGCGATGCAAAGGTGACCAGTTGTTCGCGCAGTTGTTTCAGTTCGCTGCTGTAGCCGCCACGTAGTTGCTGCATGGCAACCTGTTGCGATGCTTTAGAGTTGGCGGCTATCAGGTCGGCAACGGCTTCGGCCTGACTCAGGTCGAGCTGGCCGTTTACAAAGGCACGTAAAGTAAACTCACCGGGTTTAGCTCCGCGGGCGCCTTGCTTTATCAGGAGTTTTATGATCGACTCGATAATGTATGCCGAGCCGTGGCAGGATATCTCGACCACGTTTTCGCGGGTATATGAGCTTGGCGCGATGAACAGGGATACCAGCACTTCATCCAGCACCACATGGCCATCAACAATATTACCAAAATGAATAGTATGGGAGGCTTTCTTTGACAGGTCTTTCCCACGAAAAACACTGTTGGCTATCACAATAGCATCCGGCCCTGAAAGGCGGATAACCGCGATGGCTCCTATGCCATTTGCTGTGGCAAGGGCGACGATGGTATCTTCTTTAGCGATTTGCGTATTGCGATCTGCGTATTGCGACATGGAGGGCAAAGGTCGGGAAAGTTTACTTCATATCATAAGGGATGTAGTTTTCCCAAAACCAGGGTGAATAAGTATCGCCAATGGCAACAGCCAATAGCTCTTTAAATATGCTTTCTCCATTATCATTATTGGTGAGGATGACGATGCCTGTTTGCTTATCCGGAAAAGCTATGGTATAGTGGCCCCAACCATCATCGTGCCCTTCTTTAAAGAATGCCCGCCCGAATGGGGTTTTTAAAACGCCAAATGCAAGGCCATAGCTTAATTGAATATTATCATTCAGGGTACTATCCTTTAGCGCCAATGGGCCAAATTGCTTGATGGAACGGATGCGCACTTGCGGACTTATCATTTGATTGAACGTTTTTTTGGAGAAGCCCTGGTGTTGCATTAAGGCTGTAAAAAAACTGGTATAATCATCAAGCGTGGTACTAAGCGAGCCGGCACAATTAGGGGTTTTAGGTTTAGATAATTCATACGGTTTACCACCCGCATCATGCCCGAGCACCAGGTTACCATCAAAGCGCGACTGCCAGACATAACTGCTGTTAACCATATTAAGTGGTTTGAACACCCTTTGCTGTGCTATGGTTTCATAATCCTGGCCGGTAACCTGTTCAATCACAAATTGCAGCAAGTACAGGCCTTCGCCCGAATAACTGTAACGGGCGCCGGGTTCGAACCTTATTTTCAGTTTCTTGTCGCCCTCAAACCAGCGCCAGTTTGGGAAACCTGTGGTATGATCAAGGCACATGCGCGCGGTTATTTTTTCGTAGCGCTTATCGCCGGCAATATCCTGGTAGCCGCGGGTTTTTCTTTCGAATTTATAGTCGGGCAATGGTTTGCTGAGGTATTTAACTAATGGCTTATCCAGGTCGATCACTTTTTCCTGTACCATTTGTGCAACAATATATCCAAACACGGCTTTACTTAATGACGCGCCGTATAGTACCTGATCGGGCCTGAACACTTTCTTTTCAGGAACATCGGCATATCCAAAAGTTTGGGTGAAAACAGGTTTATTGTGATTGAAAACACTGATGCCCAGGCCGGACACATTTGCTTTTTGCATCAGTTTATTTATGAGCCGGGTTAGCGAGTCGGCCGAAATACGGGATCCGTCTATCCTGGTTATATTTTGCGCGAACGTGGCGTTAACAGCAATAATAATAAATAACACCAATGATAGTTTTTTACGCATGGTAAATAGTTTATATACAAATATTAAATAAATTAATTGTTTTTAAACCTATAAATTACGCTTGCAAATATTTTATTTAAACAAGCTATTTGTTTTACTTTATAACAAACAAAAACCTATCTAAATCATGCATCGCTTAAAGCCAATTGTTTATCTGCTGTTATTTTTATTTGCATTTAGCCGTCCCGTTAAGGCGCAGTTATTTCATATCAACACTATTAACTGTAAGCTAAGCAGCGAGGATGTGGCTCTGTTAAACCGCATGGGCAAGTTTGAGGCTGCCTTTTATAACCAGGTTTTCAGCACGCAAAAAAATGATAGTGTTACCATTGATATTAACCTATATGGCAAACATGGCGAGTATAAACAGGTACAAAAAGAAGCCATGCATACCACCTTTATTGATGGCTTTTATTCGCATAAAGAGAATAAGATATTTATGTATAAAAGCGGCGACTATATGAAAACGCTTTTCCACGAAACGAGTCACAATATTTTACGCTATAACTACCCAAATGCTCCGCAATGGCTTAATGAGGGTATTGCCACCCTGCTGGGCTATTTGGTTGAAACTACAGATAACCGGGTGCTATATGTACCGCAGGCAGGTTTTGTAAGGCAGGTAAAGGATAGCATAAGAGCGAGAAAGTTTGACATGAATAACTTTTTCAGGTACAAAAGCAGCGATTGGTTTGATGAAGGTAAGCGGCCCATGTTATATGCTACGTCTTACAGTATCATATACTTTTTGGTTAACCAGGATAAAGATTACCTTGCACAAATACTGGTGCTGATGAAAAAGGGCGCATCAACCTATAACGCTTTTAAAACCGCCTTTGGCAGTGTTGAGGAGTTTCAAAATCAGTTTTACACTTTTTACCTGCGAGGCCCCGGTATTGCATTATGATAATTATCCTATATCCCTTAACTGGCCATCATCTGCTGTATGCCCGGGCAATTCATCGTAATTGATAAGCGGGCGCAGTTTGGTTTCGGCCGGGGTGGTATTATCCATGTTTTCATCGGGATGGTATTGCAAAACTTCGCCCGGCTTTGCGTAGCTGTAGCCTAAGCGTTTATTCTCTTCCTCAATAAAAGTAAACAGGTCGCCAAGGCTGGTATAAACCGCTTGCAAAAATTTAAAATTGGTTGACGTAAGGCATTGCCCCGTATCATGAGGGCCCTTGCCGGGTTCGCAAAAATTGAGTTTGGTTATCGCTCCGTTTACTAACTCGACCTCAAACTTGCCTTCGTTGTGCCATGTTAAATGGTTTTTTATTTCTCTGTAATGATCCATGACGTTTAGTATTAATTTCCATAAGCAATATCATTGTAACTCACACACTATTAGCTTTATAATATCAATACAATGCTTATGCCAAATATTAATCGACGCGTAAAACCGAATATAATGCCTAAATTACTTTAAACCGTTTTGAGGGCGGATGTTTAACGGAACAGTGTGTATTATTTAGCATACTGTAACCACGGGAGGTTAGGAATTGAAGGCAAGCGTCATATAGTGCAGCACTTCTTCGTTTACATCCTCGGGAGAGTAAATTCTTAAATGATGGTTGCATTGGATATCGCCCGGTACCTGGGCTATTTTTTGAAAACACAGGTTATCATCATACCGCTGCTTGAACGGGAAGACGATGTGGACGAAGTTTTTGCCCAACTGTGTGATATACACGATACGCTTATACGCATTGGCAATACCGATCATGGTTTTGGCGGGATGCACAGTTACCGGGCCCACTTTTTTAAACTCGTTGATAAAGTGATGGAACAGCATCAATGTGTGTTCCGACTTCCCGGCAAGGAAAGCCTGCAGGTCCTGGGCTGAGCCATCGGTGAGCAGATCGGGATTCATATCACAATATTAACGATAATGTGGGGTATTTTTTGTATATTGCATAGACGGTTTTTGTATGGAAGATGTGAGATGGAAAACGGAAGATGTAATAGAAAAACACCACCTTTTACCACCCGGATTTCGTGGGTGGTTGATTGGGTTGATGAGGTGAGTGTTTGGAAGAAATAATGAAATTCGAATTAAAAAATACCACCCTTTAATATCGATACAAGTAATTGACAATCTGATAATAAGGATGAAATAAAAATTAAAAAACACCACCTTTTACCACCCTGCCGGTTAGAACTTCTCTTCTATTCCCAACCCAAACAATGCGAAATCGTATTTCACGGGATCAATCGGGTCAAATTCTTTTAGGCGTTCGGTGAGTTCGACAGCCGTTTGCCAGTCGGTTTGTTTGCGGGTGATAAGGTTGAGTTTGCGGGCCACACGGTCGACGTGCAGGTCGCAGGGTATAATGAGGTCGGCGGGTTTGATATGATTCCAGATGCCAAAGTCGACCCCACAATCATCCTTGCGCACCATCCAGCGCAGGAACATATTGAGGCGCTTGCAGGTTGACTTTTGCGATGGCGACGATACGTGCTTGCGGGTGCGGTGTGGGTAATCGGGTAACGAGAAGAAGTATTCGCGAAAGTGGTTGAGAGAGGCCTCGGTGGCAGTTGCAGTAGCAGCGGCAGTTTTTGATGGGAGAAAAGCCGCTTCGAGCGACTCATGTCTTTCATAATGGTACCTGAAAAAGCTGATGAAGTACAGCGTATCAATATCATTGAATGTACGGTGCTTAAAATGGAGCAGCTTTTTGAGGTCGGGCTCCTGGTGGTTCATGATGAAATCGTAGGGCGCACCGTCCATCAGGCTGATGAGTTCTTTACATTTATTGATGATGGTAACGCGCTGCCCCCAGGCCAGTGTAGCCGCCCAAAAGCCCATGATCTCGATATCCTGCTTTTTTGTGAACAGGTGCGGAATGGAAATAGGGTCGTTGGGAATAAAGTTGGGCTGGTTGTATTGGATAACTTTCGAGTCCAAAAAAGCCTTTATATTTTCGATCATGATGAAGGAATAAGGAGCAAGGAATAAGGTTTTTGACGGGTGTCTTTGTTCCTTATTCCTTGTTCTTTGCTCTAACTTAACGCCTGTTCCAGATCCTCCAGCAGATCATCAATATCCTCTACCCCTACGCTCAATCTCAGCAGGCTGTCGACAACTCCTACCCTGTCGCGGTCGGCTTTGGGGATGGAGCCGTGGGTCATGCTTACGGGGTGGTTCAACAGCGACTCTACACCACCTAATGATTCGGCAAGGGTGAATACTTTGAATTTGGATGCCAGGGCGTAAGTGCTCTCTAAAGTGGCTCCCTTTACAGTGAAGGATATCATGCCGCCAAAATCGCGCATTTGCTTTTTGGCAACGGCGTGGTTAGGATGGTCTTCGAAACCGGGCCAGTATAGCTTATCTATCTTAGGGTGCTTTTTGAGGTATTCGGCAACTTTGCGGCCGTTCTCGCAATGGGCCTTCATACGTAGGTGCAGGGTTTTGATGCCGCGCAGCACCAGAAAGCTATCCTGCGGACCAGGTGTTGCACCCGTAGCGTTGTAGATGAACCAGAGCTTTTTGTACAACTCGTCATCGTTCAGCATCAGCGCGCCCATTACCACATCCGAGTGGCCACCCAGGTATTTGGTGGCCGAGTGCATGGCGATATCGGCACCCAGGTCGATAGGGTTTTGCAGGTATGGCGATGCGAAGGTATTATCCACGCAAAGCAGGATGTTCTTTGATTTAGTGATATTGGCAATAGCCGCTATATCCACAATTTTCATGGTAGGGTTGGTAGGCGTTTCTATCCAAACCAGTTTGGTTTTATCGGTAATATAAGGCAGGATATTCTCCGGACTCGACATATCGATAAAATGGAACTTGATACCAAAGTTGGCGAAAATTTTGGTGAACATGCGGTATGAGCCGCCGTAAAGGTCGTCGCCGGTAATTACTTCGTCGCCGGGCATCAGCAGTTTCATCACGGCGTCGGTAGCACCTAAACCGCTCGAAAAAGCGAGACCGTGTTTAGCGTTCTCCAAAGCAGCTAAACACTTTTCCAAAGCGTTACGGGTAGGATTGGTTCCGCGCGAATACTCGTAACCTTTATGGTCGCCCGGCGTTTTTTGCGCATAGGTCGAGGTTTGGTATATCGGCGTCATCACCGCGCCGGTAGTTGGATCGGGCTCCTGCCCTGCATGTATGGCTTTGGTTGCGAATTTCATTTGTCGTGCTTTCAGCACGGTCCATAGTCGATAGTCCATGGACCATAGTTAAAAAATAACGTTCATAGCTATGGACTATCGACCATTGACTATGGACTAAAACTAATACGCCCGTGCAAACAATACCCTTTGGGTTGATGGCTTGCCGGATAATATACAAGTACCTGCTTCCAGTTTATTATCTAAAGGTATACAGCGTATGGTAGCTTTTGTTTCCTGCTTGATCCGTTCCTCGGTTTCGGGCGTACCGTCCCAATGGGCGGAGATGAAGCCGGGAGTTTCGTCCAGCATTTTTTTGAACTCATTGTAGGTATTTGCCTCGCGTGTGTTCTCGGTACGGAAAGCAAGCGCTTTTTGGTAGATGTTGGCTTGTATCTCCACCAGCAGGTTATCTATCATATCGGCTAAACCTGCCTGCTGTACGGTTTCCTTTGTTTTTGTATCGCGACGGGCCAGTTCTACTGTTCCGTTAGCCATATCGCGGCCGCCAATGGCAACGCGCAGCGGGATACCTTTCAGTTCATACTCGGCAAATTTAAAACCGGGGCGCTGGGTATCACGATCATCGTATTTTACGCGGATATTCTTTGCTTTCAGTTCTTTGGTCAGGGCAGCAACATACTCAGATATCTGAGCCAGCTCTTCCTCACTGCGGAAGATGGGTACGATAACCACCTGGAATGGCGCTAATTTTGGAGGCAATACCAAACCGGCATCATCAGAGTGAGCCATTACCAGCGCGCCCATTAAACGGGTGGATACGCCCCATGACGTTGCCCAAACAAAATCGAGCTTGCCTTCTTTGTTGGCAAACTTTACATCAAAAGCTTTGGCAAAGTTCTGTCCTAAAAAGTGCGATGTTCCGGCCTGTAGTGCCTTCCCATCCTGCATCAAAGCTTCAATGCAATAGGTATCCAAAGCTCCGGCAAAGCGCTCGTTGGGTGTTTTACGGCCTTTTATCACGGGCAGGGCAAGCCAGTTTTCGGCAAAATCGGCGTAAACGTTCAGCATTTGCTCAGTTTCGGCTATGGCTTCTTCGGCGGTAGCATGAGCGGTATGCCCCTCCTGCCATAAAAATTCGGTGGTACGCAGAAACAAACGGGTACGCATTTCCCAGCGTACTACGTTGGCCCATTGATTAACCAGTATTGGCAGATCGCGGTATGATTGTATCCAGCCGCGATAAGTATTCCAGATGATGGTTTCGGATGTTGGGCGAACGATCAGCTCTTCTTCCAGCTTCGCGTCTTCATCCACAATAATATTGCCGTTACCATCGTTCTTGAGACGGTAATGTGTTACTACCGCGCATTCTTTAGCGAAACCATCCACATGGCTGGCTTCTTTTGAGAAGAATGATTTTGGAATAAAAAGCGGGAAATACGCGTTGCTGTGCCCTGTATCTTTAAACATTTGATCAAGCGCTGCCTGCATTTTTTCCCAGATGGAGTAACCGTATGGTTTGATCACCATACAACCCCTCACGGCGGAATGCTCTGCAAGATCAGCCTTAACAACCAGATCATTAAACCATTGCGAATAATCCTCGTCTTTACTAATGATCCCTTTACTCATAGATATAGCTTGAAAATATGACTTATTAGTTATTTTTTTATTGATGCCAAATTTATAAATTTATACTTTATTTAAACTTTTACTTTTAACCAATTAAAAATGAAACGGAACATTACTTTAGGAATACTCTTTATTGGTGCTATCGCGCTAAGTTCCTGTTCTACTCAAAATAAAATAGCTTCGGTTAAAACCGAAGACGATGTATACTTTACCAAAGCCAAAGCCGGTGATGAGCCTGTTTATGCCGCGGCAAACACTGATACCTATCGCCACGATAATTACTCGAATGCCGACCGCTCGGCTGATTATTACTATTATGATAGTTATGAATCGCGCCTGAACCGTTTTTATGGTTACTCGCCATATGGCTCGCCTTATTATAGCAACCTATATTATGGTTACAGCCCTTTTAGCCCGTACAGTACCGGTATTACCCTGGGCTTAGGCTTGGGTTATGGCGCTTATAACTATTATGGTTACTCGCCATACAGCTACGGTTTTGGCTACAATCCCTATTATGGGTACAGCCCGTACGGAAGCTATGGCGGTTACGGATATGGTGGCGGTTCTTACTGGGGGCCGTATTCTTATTATAATACCGTGCCGGGATATGTGGTTGTTGGAAACAACAATACAAGGCAATACCGTGGCTCGGGCTTACCGGGAACAAGCGTAGGCAGCGGTTACACCGGTTATGGCAGCGCAGGCAGCTATCCGCCAGCCAACAGGCCATCAAGAACATCAATAAATAATCCTAACAACGGCGGATCTCAAACTGTAAGCCAGCGCCCGGCACGTACAACAACTACACAGCCAACTTATCAACCACAACCACAACAATATACGCCGCCGCCAAGTAATAACAACTCTGGCTCGTCGTCATCTTCAAGTTCTTCATCTTCGGGCTCATCTTCATCCGGCGGAGGTGGCAGACCTGTAAGACCATAATACAGCCATTTAAAAGCCATGTGGGTTATTTTTTAATTACAATGCAACCCACATGGCTTTTTATGCATCTATAAATAAAAAACCAAATGAAAATAAAATATATACTAACTGTAGTGACTATAGTAGCCATTACGCAACATAGCTTTGCCCAGTTTTCTGAAGATGCGGTGCGGTTTTCGCAATCGCAATATGGCTCAACCGCACGTATGAAAGCTATTGGCAATGCACAAACAGCTATTGGCGGCGATCTGAGTTCGATCAGCGGTAACCCCGCCGGCATTGGTTTCTTCACCAAATCGGAAGCGAGCTTTACCCCTGAATTTAACGCCACAGGTGTTAAAAGCAGTTACCTGGGCCAGACTGGAAATGCTAATTCAAATAACCTTAACTTTAATAATGCTTCGGTAGTGTTCTATACCAAAGTAAACAGTCCGGCCGGAGCCGATAAAGGCAAAGGTTGGCTAAGTGTAAACTTTGGCGCATCATATAACCGCTCGGCTAATTATTATGAGGCTATCGGTTACCAGGGCACGAACTCAACTAACTCCATAACAAATTATTATGCCGACCTGGCTAATAGCGGAGGAATAGATAACGGCAGCAGTTTGCAGGATTTTGCTTACGATCATCAGTTAATTGACCTTTATACCGGAAATATTTACAAAAGCAACGTTTTTAATACCAATGGAGCACCAAATAAACCGGTAAACCAAAATGAAAACATTATTCGCGAAGGCGGCCAAACCGAATTTAGCTTTTCGGTAGGCGCTAACTATAGCAATCAGCTATATATCGGTGGTGGCATCGGTATCACCAGTATCAGGTATAATATGACACGGGCGTTCAATGAAACAGGTAGCGCATCAATTTTAGATAACAATAACCAACCGATAACTGTGAATTATAATTCGAGCTTCACACAAGATCAGGCCACTACCGGAACAGGTTTTAATTTACGCTTAGGGCTTATTTACAAACCGGTTGAAGCGGTGAGAGTTGGCTTCCAGTTTACCAGCCCAACATGGTATACCGTACAGGATGATTATGCCGAAGGACTACAAACCACCTTCAGCGGCAATGCTACCGGTACCTTAAGAAGCGGACCTGAAGATTATCAAACCACCTACAGTTTTAACAGTCCGCTAAAAGCGAGTGCAGGTTTAGCGTTCTTTATTGGTAAAAGCGGTTTCATAACCGGTGATGTGGAATATATTGATTATTCTTCCATCAGCTTGTCAACAGGCGATGGCTACAATAATGCCGCGCCGGATAATCACGATATAAAAACGCTTTATAAATCAACAGCCAACGCGCATGTTGGCGGCGAACTTAAATTAGACCAGCTTTACCTGCGTGCGGGTTATGGCGTACAGGGCAATCCTTATAAATATATAGGCAATAACACCAACACCATTAGCGGCGGTTTAGGTTACCGTTTTATTGGCGGATACTATCTTGATGTAACTTATGCCAATGTAAATGGCACACAGCAAACCGCTCCTTATACATTAGTTGCCAGCGGCGCGCCAACTGCCAGCTTAAATAAAACTACCAATAATGTGTTTTTAACTTTTGGATTTAGGTTTTGATAGAAGTCAGAAGTCAGAAGTCAGAAGTCAGAAGTCAGAAGTCAGAAGTCAGAAGTCAGAAGTCAGAAGTCAGAAGTCAGAAGTCAGAAGTCAGAAGTCAGAAGTCAGAAG
>Ga0070659_100000732_pt1 | contig 23817 bp, 29 predicted proteins | sample KBSC23metaG_FD_64666 | JGI IMG/M metagenome (GOLD analysis project Ga0070659, IMG submission 64666) | Corn rhizosphere microbial communities from Kellogg Biological Station, Michigan, USA - KBS C2-3 metaG | ecosystem: Host-associated > Plants > Roots > Rhizosphere > Soil ... | reverse complement strand
CCGCAGAAGACGATGGCCAACGACCACGCGATGGTCTACTGCGCGACCGACTGGACCGGCATGGCGACCGCCGACGTGCCCAACGCGGCGATCGCGCTCAACGATCTGTCGCGCTTCCCGCTGCTGACCGACCGGGTGCAGCAGGGCGAGCTCAACTTCGTGTATCTCGCCCGGTTGATGGTGCACCCGCAGGGCTTCACGTCGAACACGGCGTTCCGGTGGGCCGACGGCCGGCCGTTCCTCGACACCCGCCAGGCCTTCTACGACGGCAACAGCCAGGGCGGAATCTACGGCGGCACCGTCTGCGCGGTGTCGGTCGACGTCCGGCACTGCGTGCTCGGCGTGCCGGGCATGGACTACTCGATCCTGCTGCCGCGGTCGAGCGACTACGTCGCCACGAAATCACTGTCGGCGTTTGATCCGACGACGTTCGATCCCGGCGACCCGACCGACCAGGTGGGGTACTCGTCGCTGTTCGACAACGCCTACCCGGACCAGTCGCAGCGCATGGTGACCCTCGACCTGATCCAGATGCTGTGGGATCGGTCCGACCCCAACGGCTTCGCAAGCCACATGACCCGCGGGCTGCCGAACACGCCGACCCACCAGGTGCTGTTGCAGGTCGCGTACGGCGACCACCAGGTCGCGAACATCACCGCGGAGACCGAGGCGCGCACGATCGGTGCGCGCGGTGCCGAGCCGCCGCTCGTCGCGGCTCGCTACGGCCCGTACGTCGACCCGTTGTGGGGCATTCCGGCGCTGTCCGCGGACGACCCGTGGGCGGGCTCGGGCATCACGCTGTTCGACAGCGGCCCGGCGAGCTACGTGCGCAACGTGTCGGGCGAGGACGGTGGTGGCCGGCATGCGGGCACCGACCCGCCGCCGACCGCCGACGTACCGAACCGCTCCGGTGAGGACCCGCACGAGGCGCCGCGGCGCGCGTTCTGCGGCCAGTTGCAGAAGGACGCGTTCCTTGCCGTCGGCGGTCTCGTCACGCTGCCGTGCGGTGGGGCGCCGTACTTCTCCTGGAGTTGGAACGGAACGGCGGGTCTATAGGCTCGGCACCATGGCGCGGTCGACGCTGGTGCGATGGGCGGTGCAGTCGCTCGCACCGACGATGATGCTGCGCCGGTCGGCGCGCGCGGGCGAGCTCGGCCCGCGGCTCGCCGTCGACCGCACGCTGTGGGACGACCCGTTCCCCGCGTACGACGAGATGCGCGCGCAGGGCGACCTCGTGAAGGGCAAGGTCGTCTATGCGACGGCGTCGCACGCGGTCGCCAGCGAAGTGCTGCGCAGCCCGGTGTTCCGGGTCGGTATCAACGCCGACTCGCTGTCTCCGCTCGCCCGCCGGCTGATCGCGCTCGCGGTCGACGCGAAGCATCCCGGGCCGGCCGAGCCGCCGTCGATGCTCGCCGTCGATCCGCCACAGCACACGAAGTACCGCCGGCTCGTGTCGAAGGTGTTCACCGCGCGCGCCGTCGCGGCGCTGGAACCGCGGATCGTCGAGATCGCCGACGAGCTGCTCGACACGATGTCGCGAAAGCGCTCGGTCGATCTCGTCGAGGACTTCGCCGGACCGTTGCCGGTGCGGATTATCGCGGAGATCCTCGGCGTGCCGCCGTCGATGCAGCAGCAGATGCTGGAATGGGGAAACGCCGCGGCGGTCACGCTCGACCCGATGCTGACCTATCGATCGTTCCGTGGCGCCGCGGTCGCGCTGCGCGAGATGCACGCCTGGCTCGACGAGCACCTGCGCGAGCTACGGCGCAACCCGGGCGACGACTTGCTGTCGAAGCTCGCGACGTTCGAGGACGAAGGCGAGCGGCTCGACGACGTCGAGCTGCGCGCGACCGCATTGCTCGTCACCGGCGCCGGGTTCGAGACGACGGTCAACCTCATCGGCAACGGCGTCGCCGCACTGCTCGCCAACCCGACGCAGCTCGACGTGCTGCGTGCGGAGCCGTCGTACTGGGAGAACGCCGCCGACGAGGTCCTGCGTTACGACTCCCCCGTGCAGGTCACCGTCCGGCACGCGGCCGAAGACACGACGGTCGCCGGCCATCAGGTGCCGCACGGGCGGTTCGTCACGCTGATGCTCGGTGGCGCGAACCGCGACCCCGCGGTGTTCGCCGACCCGCACCGGTTCGACGTACGGCGGGAGAACGCGCGCGACCACCTCGGCTTCTCGGCCGGCATCCACTTCTGCCTCGGCGCGTCGCTCGCGCGCGTCGAAGGCGCGGTCGCGTTGCGGATGCTGTTCGACCGCTTCCCGGATCTCGCGCTCGACGGCACGCCGGTACGGCGGCCGCTGCGGGTGTTGCGCGGCTTCGAGCACCTGCCGGTGCGGCTGAATCAGCCCGCGCTCACGCCAGCTTCGCCTTGAGGAACGTCGTCGCCCGATCCCACGCGGTCGCGGCGGCGTCGTCGTCGCGGGTGCCGAGCGGGTTCTCCTCGTTGCCGAACGCGTGCCCGGTGCCCGGGTAGACGATGAACTCGACGTCCTTGCCCAGGTCGCGCAGCTGCCGCTCGAGGTCCTTGACCGCGTCCGGCGGGAAGAAGTCGTCGTTCTCGGCGAAGTGCCCCTGCACCGGCGCCGACAGCGTCGACCAGTCGGGCGCCATGTCGCCGAGCGGGGCGCCGTAGAACGGAGTCGCAGCGCCGACCTTGTCGCCCTGCAGCGCCGCGATGAGCAACGTGAGCATGCCGCCCATGCAGAAACCGATCACGCCGACCTGCTCGCCGCGAACGGCCTCGTGGGCCAGCAGGTAGTCGATCGCGGCGGCCATGTCGCGGGCAGCGCGATCCGGCGGCAGCGACTGCATCAGCTCGTTGGCCTTGTCCATCTCGGTGTGCTCGGCGTAGTCGCCGTGGTAGAGGTCGGGCGCCAGCGCGACGAAGCCTTGGGCGGCGAGCCGGTCGGCGGTCCGCTTGATCTGCGGGACGAGTCCCCACCACTCCTGCACGACGAGCAGGCCGGGACCGCTGCCCGACTCAGGGACGGCGAGGTAGCCGGATGCGTTGTCGCCGTTGCTTGCGAAAGAGACGGTTTCACCCATGTTCAGCACGCTACCGTCATCGGAGTGACCGCCGAGACTCCGGACCGCGCGCGCACCGTCCTCACCGCGATCAGCCCCCGCGCCTACGAACACCCCGCCGATCGGGCGGCACTGACCGCACTGCGCAAGGTTCGCGGGTTCGACCAGATGTTGCGCTGGCTGTCCGGGTTGTTCGCCGGCCGCAGCCCGCGGTTGCTCGCGCTCGCGTCGACGGTGCGGGTGAGCGAACGGCAGTTCGCCGACATCCACCGGCTCGTGCACGACGGTGCCCGCATCCTCGACCTCGCCGAGGTCCCGGAGGTTTTCGTGACCTGCGATCCGCGGGCCCGGGCGATGACGGTCGGCATCGACAAGCCGTTCCTGATGCTGACCAGCGGCCTGGTCGACCTGCTCGACGAGGAAGAGCTGCGGTTCGTGATCGGGCACGAGCTCGGCCATGTGTTGTCGGGGCACGCGGTCTACCGGTCGATGCTCGACGCGCTGCTCGGGCTGTCGCGGCGGATCTTCTTCCTGCCGATGGGCTACCTCGGGTTGCGCGCGCTGATGACCGCGCTCGAGGAGTGGTACCGCAAGTCCGAACTCTCCTGCGACCGCGCCGGACTGCTCGCCGGCCAGGACCCGGCCGCGGCGCTGCGCGCGCAGATGAAGATCGCCGGCGGGGCCGGGCTCGCGCAAATGGACATCGCCGAATTCCTGGAGCAGGCGCGGGAGTACGACGCGCAAGGCGACCTGCGAAACGGCGTACTGAAACTGTTGTCGTTGCAGGGGCAGACACATCCGTTCGCAGTGTTGCGGGCCGCGGAGTTACGGCGGTGGGTCGACGCCGGCGACTACCAACGGATTCTCGGCGGTGACTACCCGCGGCGTGGCGCCGAGGACGAACCACCGATCGCCGAAGACGCGCGCGAGGCCGCGCGGTCGTACAAGGACACGATGGAGGACTCGGCGGACGCGTTGCTGCGCTTGGTGCGCGCGGTCGGCGAGGAGGCGGTCTCCGTCGGTCAGCGGGTCGCCGACCGCATCCGCCGCGACGACGACTGACCAGTCAATTGCGCGATGCCGGACTTAGAAGTCCGCTATCGCGCAATTGACTTAGGTGCCGAACCAGCGGCGGATCCGCGACGCGCCGAACTCTTCCTTGTCGGCGGCCAGTTCCGGTGCCGGGCCCTCGAGCCCGCCGACCGGCGGCTGGCCGGGCGTGAACATCACGTCGACCTTCGCGACCGCGCCGCGGCCGAGCTCGACGTAGCAGACACCGCGGCCGTCGTACTCCGCTTGCACCGTCTCGCCGCGCAGCCGGGCGGCGATGCGGTTCGCGACGACCGCAGCCTGGCCTTCCGCGAAGACCCCGGCCTTCGGCGTGCCGACGCTGGTGACGTCACCGACGGCGTAGACGTCGGGGAACCGGGTCTCGAGCGAGTACGGGTCGACGGGGATCCAGCCGTCGACCGCAAGCCCGGACTCGGTCACGACAGCCGGCGCACGATGGGTCGGTATGCCGAGGAACAGGTCGTAACGGATCTCGGAGCCGTCGTCGAGCACGGCGACGCGCCGAGCCGCATCCAACGACGCGACCCGCCGGTTGGGCACCCACCCGATGTCGCGCTCGGCGAACGCGGCCAGGATCGCGTCCGAGGCGGCCGGGCTCGGCGGCACCGGCCTCGGCAACGGCATCACGAGGGTGACGCTCGACGAGTCACGCAGCCCGCGGTCGCGGAGGAAGTCGTGCACGAGCAAGGCGGTCTCGCTCGGCGCCGGTGGGCACTTGAACGGTGTCGACGTCACGCCGACGACGACGTCGCCACCGGCGAAACCGGCAAGGACGTCCCGCAACGCGAACGCGCCGGCGACCGTGTAGAACTCGTGCCCACCTTCGACCAGCCCGGGGGTGGCGGCCGGATCGAGGTCCGCGCCGAGCGCGACGACGAGGATGTCCGCGTCGAGTCGGCCGGCAGTCGTCTCGACCTGACGTGCCGCCGGGTCGATCGCCTGCACCGCGGCTTGCACGAAGCGCACGCCGGGCAGCGACAGCGTGGCGTACGGATGCGCGACGGCCGACGCCGGCGTCCGGCCGAACATCACGTCGAGCTTCGAGAACCCGAAGACGAACGCGTCACCGCCGTCGACGAGGGTCAGGTCGAGGTCCGAGCCGAACTCCGCCGAGAGAGTCGCCGCGAGTTCGAGCCCGCCGAAGCCGGCGCCCAGCACGAGGATGCGCATGCCGCGATCATGCCTTGCCCGGCTGTCCGCGTGCTCGGGCCGACCGGTTAGTCGAGGGCAAGAGTCGCGGCCGCAGCCAGAACACCGCCGGCGCCGTCGCCCTCGGTGTGTACGTCGAGCGCCTCCGGCGCGACCCGATTCGCGACCAGGCGGCAGAAGTCGACCGCGTCGACCACGATCGTCAGGTCGGTTGGATCGCCCGGATCGGTCAGGTCGCCGACCGGGACATCCCAGGTACCGCCACCGGCTCCGGTGAGCACCAGATGCAGGTCGGTCGGTTGCGTCGATCCGGCGCGGGTCACCGCGTGCGGCAGGAGTTGCACGGCAAGATCGGTCATCAAGGCGAGCACTGACGGGTCGGGCACGCTGGCCGGCAACCCCACGGCCCGCCTGATGTCGTTCTCGTGCGTCCAGAGCTCGAACGCGCGCACGACGAGCAACGCGTCGACGGACAACCGCATGCCGTGCATCGACACGACGCTGCCGGTGTGATGCGCGGCCGTCGCCTCGACGAGAGCGAGCGTGTCATCCGCCGCCCGGCGCCAGTCGGACATCGTCTGCGCCGGGTCGCGTCCCTCCTGCGCCGACGCCCATCGCTGCGTCGACTCGACGTGATTGGCATCCGCGACGTCTTCGTCGCCGGCGAGGGCGCGTCGTACGTCGTGCTCGACGCCGATGAGATGGCCGACCAGTTCCTGGACGTCGAGGTCACGCAGCACCGTCGTCCGCCACTCGTCCGGCGACAGCGCGGACAGCAGTATGACGAACGCCTCCGCGGCGACCGCGAATGCCTCGGCGGCTGAGATCTCCGGCACCGCGGGAACGGAACGGCCGGCTGACCGCGCCGCGCGCGACGCGGCGAGCACTCGCTCGCGCAGCTCGTTCGGCATCGACGCGGGCACGGTCATGACGACTCCAGCAGCTGGCGGTCGAGCAACACTTCGAGCCGGGCGAGCGCCAGGCGGACGCGCGACTTCGCCGTACCCTCGGGCAATCCGGTTTCGCGCGCCACGTCGCGGTAGCTGAGGCCGCGGAAATACGCCAGCTCCACGACTTCGCGCTGACCGGGCGGCAGTAGCTCGACGGCAGCCCGGACCTCGCTGGCCGTCTCGGCGGCCGCGAAGCGTTCCGGCGGCGAGGGTTCGCGCTGCGGCGGGATCAGCCGCTCGCTGCGCTCCTCGCGCGCGGCCCGGCGCAGCTCGCTGCGGATCAGGTCGTGGGCGTGGTGCCGGGCACAGACCGACAGAAATGTCCGGAGCGTCCCGAGCGATTCGTCGTACTTCTCGGGGTGGCACCACAGGTCGACGAACACGTCCTGTACGACGTCCTGCGCGAGAGAGCCGTTGCCGAGCACCCGAACCGCGCTCGCATAGACCGGCCCGGCGAACGCGTCGAAGGCGTCCGCGAGCGCGCGGTCGTCGCCGGCCGCGATCCGGGCGGCGAGCAGGGCGTCGGCGGACGTGGACCCCACGAGACGGACGGTACCGATCGGGAGGTCGTCGGCGCGGGGATTCGCCGAGATCCGCGCCGCCACGGCCGTCGCCACGCTGCTTCTACGTCGCCGCCACTGTCGCCGGATCACTGTGATCCAGCCGCGCGGTCGGCGGCGTACCAGCGGTAGGAACACCGACCGAGGAGGAACTCCATGGCAGTAGCGGTACGCGTCACGCTCCGCGGCGTCACACCGGCGCAGTACGACGCCGTGCGCGAGCGGGCGGGGTGGATCGAACAACCGCCGGCCGGCGGGCTGTCGCACACGACGTGGTGGGAGGGCGACGACTGCCACAACCTCGACGGTTGGGAGAGCGAGGAAGCGTTCGCCGCGTTCGTCGACCAGCGACTCGCGCCGGCGATGGCGGCCGCGGGTGTCGACGCCGAGCCGGAGGTGACGATGTACCCGGCGCACGAGGTCTACGCGCCGCGGGCCGGCATCGTCGCGCCGACAGCGTCGCCGACGATCGGCGGCACCGACAACCTGTCGCTGGTGCGGGGCGGCTACGAAGCGTTCGCGCGCGGCGACATCGATGCCGTGCTCGCGCTGTTCGACCCCGCGATCCGGTGGTGCACGCCGGACACCGTCGCCTTCGGTGGCACCTACACGGGACCGGCCGGTGTGGGTGAGTTCTTCTCGAAGCTGCCGGCGAACTACGCCGAGCTGCACGTCGAGCCGGCGACGTTCGTCGACCGTGGTGACACCGTCGTCGCCATCGGCCATCACCGGGGCCGGAGTGCGGCCGGCAACGACTTCGAGATCCCGTTCGTGCACGTGTGGTCGCTGAGCAACGGCAAGGCGACCGCCTTCACCGAGAACTTCGACACGGTGAAGATGAACGCGGCGCTCGGCCAGGCCGTGCAGCATGCCTGAGCCCAAGGAACTCATCCGGCGGATCTTCGAAGAGGTCGTCAACGAGGGGCGGATGGACAGCCTCGACGAGCTCTTCGCCGACGACTTCGTCGATCACGGGCCGATGGGCGACATGCACGGGCGCGACACGTTCCGGCAGCTCGTCGAGCAGTGGCGCGCGGCCGTGCCGGACGTGCACTGCACGGTCGAGAACATCTTCACGGACGGCGATATGGTCGGCTGGACCGTGCACACCACCGGCACGCACACCGGCGACGGACTCGGTTTCCCGGCGACGGGCAAGCGGTTCGAGACGGTGTCCGCGAACGTCGGCCGGATGCGCGACGGCAAAGCCGCCGAGCACTGGGCCGAGCAAGGGATGTTCCCGATGCTGATGCAGCTCGGCGTCATCCCGATGCCCGCGCCGGCCTGACCGTCAGCCGATCGCCGGGATCGTTTCGAGGTCGCTGAGGACGAGTTCCCTGTCGTCGTCCTCGGCGATCTCGGCGGCCGCGTTCCGGGCTTGTTCGAGCCAGCGCTGCGACTCGTCGCGGTCGCCCGCGACGGCGTGCGCGCGGGCAAGCGCTTCGTAGGCGAAGGCCAGATCCCAGTCGCCGATCCCATCGCGCTCGCAGAACCCGAGGCACCGCCGCGCGTGCCACAGCGCCGGCTCCGCACGACCGAGGACGGCATACACCCGCGAGCACTGCCACTCACTGCGCGCGCGGTTGACCGCGTTGCCGACCTTCATCCAGTGGTACGCCGACGCGTGCGCGGCGTGCACCAGCTCGCACTCCTGCTCCTCGGTGCGGTCCGCCACCTCCATCAGCGTCCACGCGTGGTTGAACAGCGCAACGGCGACCACGCGCTCGGTCGCGGGGTCGAGGCCAGGGTCGGTCTTGGGTGCCATCGCGCTCATTCTCGTCGACTGCGACGTTGTGTGTCAGTCCGACCCCGTCCATCGACACGGAACGTCACAGTCAACGGGGCTGGGCGCATCCGCGCGGCGGCTCAACGCGCGCGGAGGCGGCCGATCACGAGCTCGTCGGTGACCTGACCTGCGGTGTCGACGAAGGCGCCCCACACATCGCCGGCCGGACCGACCGCCACGTCGATGAAGTCGAGGATGCCGTCGTTGCAGCGGCCCGGGCCGCAGCTGCCGCGCGCCAGAGCAGCCGTCACCGGACCGGACTCGACCACCGGTCGAGCATCGAGCGGCCGGGTCATCAGACCGAGATAACCGGTGAACGTCGTCAGCGCGTAGGAACCTGTCCACGGCCTGCCGGGCGAGTTCGTGCTGCCCATGTAGGCGATCGCCAGCCGGCCCTTCGCGTCGAGGTCGAGCGCGGGTCCCCACGCCTCGCGCACCGACGGTGGCGACACCCGCATCGGCTTGCCGAACGTACGGCCGCCGTCGCGGGACACCGCGAGGTACGGCAACCGATCCAGCGCCATCCAGAGGAAGAACACGTGGCCCTTGCCGTCGGCCATCACCGCGGCCTCGTGGTCGGACTGGCCGCTGCCCGGCGCCACGAGACCGAAGCCACCGGAGACCGACGTGTTCATGCCGTTGTGCGCGACCTGCACGCGCGTCCACGTCGTACCGCCGTCGTGGCTGATCGCCAGCCACGGTTGGCCGCACCACCCGCGCGGCACGTAGAGCGCGCCGTCGGGGCCGGCGAAGATCGGCCCGACGTCGCCGTTGCAGATGCCGGGGATGCCGCTGTCGCCGCTGCCGTCGGCGACGCCGTACAGGCTCGGGTCGTTGAACGCGTAGGTGCCGGTCGGGTGCCACGTCAGCCCGCCGTCGAGCGATCGCGCGCAACCCGAGGCGAACGAGTAGCCGTTGTAGCCGGCGGTCTGCGAGCAGTTGTAGAGGATGTTCGGATAGCCGGCCGTCGGCAGTCCCGCGACCGGCGGCGCTGCCGACAGCGATTCGTGATCGGACTGGTTGCACGCGGCCGGCGCATCGGTCCAGGTCGCGCCGCGGTCGTCGCTCCACGACAAGATCTGGCAGGTGCCGGCTAGGTCGGCCTTGTAGACGCGCGACGTGGCCTTGTCGACGTACAGGAACGGGTCCAACGACGTGACGTGCGTGCCGGGGGTGATGTCGGTCCACGACCGGCCGCCGTTGGTCGATCGGACGACCTTGGCCTGGACGTCGGAGTAGATCGTGCCGTCCTTCGCGATGCCGATGTTGGGCTCGCCGGCGTTGGCGAAGCCGGTCCGGAACAGGTCGATGCGCGGACCCTTGGACGACTGCAACGACCGCGAGCCGGCGACGAACGTCACCGCGTGCGGCCCGCTCGACGGGGACGCGATCGACGGCACGGCGGCGGCCGCCACCGAGAGGAGTACGGCGATCGCCGCCCGCGGCCAGATCCTCGGCATGGCCGGGGGCTTCGGCGCCGCGCCGTCCGGTCCTGCTACGACGTCGACCCGACCAGGTGGTCGATGCGGTCGAAACGCGCGGTCGGGACCGAGCCGGACCAGAGCGTCCCCAGGTGCGCAGTCAGCGACCCGGTCGCCCAACCGCTGCCGAGGTCGACGTCAGGTTCACCGGTTGGCCGAGAGACAGAACGGTCCGGTCTACGGGACCGTCTCGACGACGGCCTTGTAGAGCCAGATGTCGCTCGACGTCACGCTGGCGACCGCGCTCGGTGGCGTCGTAGTCGTGTCGGCCGAGTACTTCGCGTTGTTGAGGATCTGGACGAGATATTGCTGGTGCGTGCCCGGATGGCGGACGACGCACCCACCACCGCCGAAGACCTGGCCCGGTACCGACGGCAGCGTTTGCCGCGGCACGCTCGGGAGCACGAGCGGCACACCGGGATTCGGGAACGTCATGGCCCGCGCGGCGGCGGCTTGGGCGTACATCGCGAGGATCGGCGCGTACTCCGGCGACCCCACTTCGTAGAAGATGCCGGGCGTGTCGTTCGCGAGGACGAACGCGTCGAAGCCGAGCAGCGTCGTGTTCTGGTAGGCGGTGTCGAACGCCTTGCCGCGCTTGACCCACCCCCCGCCGATGTCGGTGGCGCTGGCCAGCAACGGCGTGCAGTACATCTGGTCACCCGTGGCGTGGTGCCCGCCGCGGTAGACCCACCAGTACTGCCCGTCGACCCGCTGCAGCCGGCCGTCGAGATCGCGCAACAACCGGCCGTACCCAGTGTGGTTGGAGTCGTCGGCGGAGACGTCGCCGCAGCGCAGCCGCGGGCTGGCGTCGCCGCCGAGCCATTGCCAGTTGACGCCGTCGGTCGACTCCATCATGAACGAGTCCTGCGGCGTCTCGGCCAGGCCGCCCGGGCGCTTCCAGTGCACGCTGTGCGGCGTCGAGACGAGGCGCTGGCCGTCCGGATCCCAGACGACGTCGCCGCTGGAGAAGTGCCCGAAGCTGTAGGGGTTCGTCGGGTCGGCGGTGACGTAGTCGCCGGCCGGCCGCGCGATCGGTGGCAGCTTCGTGTAGCTGCCTTCGACGTCGTCCGCGGTCCACGCGTGCAGGTGCGGGTTCGACGAGATCGTGTCGTGGTGCCAGCCCCACAACATCCAGGCCGGGTCGCTCGCCCGTCCGGACAGTGCGCGCAGCGGCAGCAACGACGGGAACATCAGCTCCGCCTCGCTCGCGTTGCTGCTCGCGATGGTCGCGATCGGCGCGGTGCCGACCGGCACCCATTGCAGTCGCGGTGTCTGGCCGTCGGTCGCGTTCGCGACGCCACCCATCCGGACCGTGGCCGCACCGAGTGCGGACAGTCCGGCTGATTTGAGCAGCGTTCGGCGGCTGAACGGTGACACGAGACCCCCCGGTGAGCGAGCATCAAGCGTCCCAGCCGGCGAGGGTTGCTGTCACCGGAGGTATGCGGGGCGGGAGACTGGCCACCGTGGCAGACCCGAGCGACCCGAAGAGCGTGCTGCAGCGCTACCTGCGACAGCTCCGCGCCGACCTGATCTGGAAGCTCGACGGGTTGAGCGAACGCGACGCGAGGCTCCCCCGCACGCCGACCGGCAACAACCTGCTCGGCGTCGTCAAGCACTGCCTCAACGTCGAAGCCGGCTACTTCGGTCCGACCTTCGGTCGCGAGTTCCCGGACGCGGCCGAGCTCGTCTCGATGGAGACGTACGACGAAGACCCGCAGGCGGACTGGTTCGCCCACGCGGACGAAACGAAGGACGGACTGGTCGACCTCTACGGTCGGGTCGGCGCGTTCGCCGACGAGACCATCGCGCAACTCCCGCTCGACGCGCCCGGCCAGGTGCCGTGGTGGCCGCCCGAACGCCGCGACGTGACGCTGCAGCGGATCATCGTGCACGTCATCAGCGACGTCGCCCGGCACGCCGGGCACGCCGACATCATGCGCGAGCAGCACGACCATTCGATCGGGTTGCGCAAGGACAACACGAACCTGCCAGACGGCTACGACTGGCCCGCCTACGTCGCCAAGCTGACCGCCCTCGCCGACCGCTTCGGGTGACTCGCTAGCGGCGGGTCCAGGCGTCGGCGTCCTGAGCCCGGGCGAGCACCTCGGGTGACAGCTCGCCGTTGACGATGTCGGCGACGGTGACGTGTTCGAGCACCTCGCGGATGCTCGACCGCAGCGACACCCAGACCTGCTGCAGCGGCGCCGCACTGCCCGCCAGCTGGAGCGCGTCCGGACGGACGCCGGCGACGTTGGCGAGCGGGCCGTCGATCGCGCGGATGATGTCGGCGATCGTCACCTCCGCGGCCGGCATCGCGAGCCGGTAGCCGCCCTCGACACCGCGGCGGCTGTCGACGATGCCGGCGTGCCGCAGCTCGTTGAGGATGCCGAGCAGGAACCGCAGCGGGATCTGCTGCGCGTCGGCGACGGACTCCGCCTTGACGAGGTGTCCGTCCGGCGACGCGGCGGCCATTTCGACGACCGCGCGGATGGCGTAGTCGGTCTTGGCGGAGATGCGCACGGGAACCAGTATCGGGGCCGTCAGCTCGCCGGTATCGCCGTACCCGCGACGGCGCGCAGGTAGACGATGTCGCCGCGCCGCAACTCGAGGTGCTGGGCGTGCGCGCGGGTCAACTGCACGGTCACGTCGGCGCCGTCCGGCAGCGCGGCCTCGACCCGGCTGTGGAACCCGAGCCCGACCACGCGCTCGATCATCGCCTGGATGCCGCCGTCGACCGGATCGGTGAACACCTCGATGTCGTGCGGCCGTACGGCGACGCCGCCGAGTTGCGTGGTGGCGCCGAGGAAGCTCATGACGAACTCGTTGGCCGGGTGGTCGTAGAGCTCCTCGGGCGTGCCGACCTGCTCGATCCGGCCGGCGTTGACGAGCACGATCTGGTCGGCGAGCTCCATCGCCTCCTCCTGGTCGTGCGTGACGAACAACGTCGTCGCGTTGACCTGCTCGTGCAGTTGCCGCAGCCAGGCGCGGAGCTCCGCCCGCACCTTGACGTCGAGTGCGCCGAACGGCTCGTCGAGGAGCAGCAGCCTGGGCTCGACGGCGAGGGCCCGGGCGAGCGCCATGCGCTGCCGTTGCCCGCCGGACAGCTCCGACGGGTACCGCTCGGCGAGCCCGCCGAGGTGCACCAGGTCGAGCAGCTCGTCCACCCGGCGCGTTCTCGTCGCGCGGTCGACCCGCGCGACCCGCAACCCGAACCCGACGTTGTCGCGGACGGTCATGTGTGGAAACGCGGCATAGTGCTGGAACACGAAGCCGACGCCGCGGCGGCGTGCCGGCACGCTGGTCATGTCCTGCCCGTCGATGTAGACGCGGCCGGTGTCCGGCTCTTCCAACCCGGCGACGATCCGCAGCAACGTCGACTTGCCGCCGCCGCTCGGACCGAGCAGCGCGGTGAGCCGGCCGCGGTCGATGCTGACCGACACGTCGTCGAGCGCATGGAATCCGCCGAACGTCTTGCTCACGTTGACGACGTCGATGCTCACGGGTGCTCCTTACGCCGGGACAACACCGTCATCGCGGCGACGACGACGAGCGAGACGACGGCCAGCGCGAAGCCGGCGCTGTAGGCACCGGTGTCGTCGAAGTTTCGAAAGCGCTCCTCCACCAGCAACGGCAAGGTCTGCGTACGCCCGACGATGTCGCCGGAGACGATGCTCACCGCGCCGTACTCCCCCAGTGCCCGCGCGGTCGACAGCACTACGCCATACGCGAGCGCCCAGCGGATCGACGGCAGCGTGATCCGCCAGAACGTCGTCCACGGGCCGGCGCCGAGCGTCGCCGCCGCCTGCTCCTGCGACGTACCGAGCTCGTCGAGGACGGGGACAATCTCTCGCACGACGAACGGCAGCGCCACGAACGCGGTCGCGAGCACCAGCCCGGGGACCGAGAAGAGCACTCCGATTCCGTGAGCGACGAGCCAGTCGCCGAACCAGCCGCCGCGGCCGTACAGCGTGAACAACGCCAACCCGATGACGACCGGCGACATCGCGAACGGCAAGTTCACCAGGAGGTTGACCAGCCGGCCGAACGGCATCCGGCCGCGCGCCAGCGCGATGCCCGCGACGATGCCGAAGACGACATCGAGCGGCACCGCGATCGCCGCGACGACGACCGACAGGTAGAGCGCGTGCTTCGCGGCCGGTGTCGACAGCGCGTCGACGACCGGGCCGACGCCGTGCTCGAACGTCCGGTAGCCGACCATCCCGACCGGCACCAGCAGCAGCACCGCGAGGTAGCCGAGGGCGCCGGCCCGCAGCAGCAACCGGCTAGCCACGGCGTCGGGACCGTCGTACGACGAGATCGAGGACGGCGAGGGTGAGCAGCGCGACCGCCAGCAGGACGACGCTGACCGCCGCCGCACCGGGGAGGTCGCCGGACTCGACGCGCCCCGAGATGAACACGGAGGCGACCTGGGTGTGGAACGGCAGGTTGCCGGAGATCAGCACGATCGAGCCGAACTCGCCGAGCGCGCGGGCGAACGCGAGCCCGGCGCCGACGACGGTCGCGGGACGGATCGCCGGCCAGATCACCAACCGGAACGTCTGTGCGGGTCGCGCGCCGAGGCAGGCGGCCGCTTCCTCGGACTCGAGGTCGAGGGCGAGCAGCACCGGCTGCACCGCGCGTACGACGAACGGCAGGGTAACGAACAGCATCGCGAGCAACACGGCGATCCGGGTCTGCGCGACGTCGATGCCGACGGCGCTGCCCGGGCCGTAGAGCGAGAGCAGCACGAGACCGGCGACGATCGTCGGCAACGCGAACGGCAGGTCGATGACGGCGTTGACCAGCCCGCGTCCGGGGAACCGGTCGCGCACCAGCACCCATGCGATCAGCACCCCGGTCACCGCGTCGATTGCTGCGGTGAGGATCGCCAGCACCACGGTGAGCTCGAGCGCCGACCGGGCTTGCGGGGCGGTCACCGACGACCAGAAGTGAGTGGTCGCGGCCCGGTCGGCGAGCGCGGCGACGGGCAGCCCCACCAGCAGGCAGACGTAGAGCAGCGCGGCGCCCGGTCCGAGCGGCAGCCGGACCGCCGGCACGAGCCGCAGCGACCGCGGCAGCGCGGCGGCGTCAGCCACCGGCGCGCCCGACGGTGTTCACGATCTTCGTGATCGATCCGTTCGCCGGGTCGAAGAACTCCGTGTTGGCTTTGTCCCAGCCGCCGAGGTCGGCGATCGTGAACAGCTGCGCGGGCTTCGGGAACTGCGTCGCGTCGAAGTCGGCCGGCACGACGGGGCGGTAGCCGTGTGCGGCGAAGATCTTCTGCGCGGCGTCGGTGTAGAGGAACTGCACGAACGACGTGGCGGTGGTGTCGTCCGCCGCTTTCGTCGTCACGGCGATCGGGTTCTCGATCAGGATCGTCTGCGCGGGTGTGACGTAGTCGACGTCGGCGCCGGCCTGCTTCGCCGCGATGGCCTCGTTCTCGTAGCTGATGAGCACGTCGCCCGTGCCGCCGACGAACGCGGCGGTCGCCTTCGAGCCGCTGTCCGGTTGCGCGACGGTGTGCTTGAGCAGGTCGGTGACGAAGCCGAGCGCCTCGTCCGGCGTCTTGCCGAGCTTGAGCTGCGCGCCGTACGCCGCGAGCAGGTTCCACTTCGCGCTGCCGGACGACGCGACGTTCGGGGTGACGACCTTGACACCGGGTTGGGTAAGGTCGGCCCACCCGGTGATGTGCTTCGGGTTGCCCTTGCGGACGACGAGGACGACGACCGAGTCGGTAACGATGCCGTGGTAGGCGTTCGCGTTCCAGTCGGTCGAGACCAGTCCGGCCTTGACGAGCTTGGTGAGGTCGGGCTCGAGGGAGAACTCGACGACGTCCGCCGGCTGGCCGGCGAGCACCGCGCGGCTCTGCGCGCCCGACGCGCCGAACGACTCCGAGAACGACGAGCCCTTGCCGGCGGCGGTCGCCTTGAACGCGGCGATCAGGTCGGCGTACGCCTTCTGCGGGGTCGAGTACGCGACCAGGTCGACCGAGTGGCCGGAACCGGTGCTCGCGCCGGCGGCGCCGCACCCGGCCGTCGTCGCTACGACTGCGGCAAGGGCGGCGAGGGCAGGGAGGAACTTCGTCGTCGGGCGCATGCCCACCGAGTTTGGCGAGCTATTTCTATTTTGTCAACCAACATGGTGTTGTTTTCACTTGTGGCAGCCCGGGAAACGCGCCGACACGACGGCCGTGCTCCAGTTGAAGGTCCCCGGGACCTTGAGGTATTCGCTGGTGAACCAGAACGTGCAGTCGTCCGTCGGGTCCAGCGTCATCGCGCTGTAGTCGCCCCAGCGCGGGATGACCTGCGAGCCCATGCCCGGCACCGCGACCGTCTCGGCGCGCATCTGGCCGGGCGGATCGCCGTACAGCCGTCCGGTCAGCGCGATGCTCGGGAACGTCGCCGGGCCGGACAGGCTGTAGCCCATCGCGATGTTGCCGGCACGGTCCATCGCGACCGAGGCCTCCCAGCGCGAGTTGAGGTCCGGCGCGTAGGTGCCCTGCTGCTTCGCCTGCCGCGCGACCGTCCAGTCGCCGGTGCGCCGGGTCAGCTCGTACCAGCGGACGCCGGAGACCGCACCGACCGGGAAGCCGCCCGACGCGGCGTGGTTGACGACCATCGACTCGTGGCCGTCGGCGAACCGGCGGTAGGCGAGCCGGAACATCAGCCGGTCGCCGGTCGATTCCAGCGCGCTCACATAGCCCGACGGTCCGGAGCCCGGCTGCGGGATGCAGCCGTAGGCGTTGGGCACTTCCGGCGCCGCGCTGACGAGGCACGCGTCGGTGTACGGCGCGACCGGGATCGGGGCGAGCTTGTCGAGATGGCTGCGGCTCGGGTGCGCCCAGTCGACGGTGAAGGTGAACAGGTTGAGGCCGCTCGGCGCCTTCGCGAGGAGGTACTCCGGCTCGCCCTTCGGCGGCAACACCCGACCGTCGAGGTCGGCCGGCATCAAGCTGGCCAGGCCGTTCGGCGCCGTCGCGCACTGCTGGCCGGCCGGCTTCCCGGCGAGCATCGCCGCGCGGTTCATCGCGCACACCAGCGAGCCCGGGAAGTTGTAGGTCATGTAGTAGGCGGCGGGCATGATGCCGAGCTTCGGGTAGTCGTTGATCGAGCCGTACTGCGTGTAGTCGAACGCGTAGCGGTTCCACTTGCCGGTCGCGTCGGCGGTCTTCGACACCGCGACGCACTCCACCGACCCGTCGCCGGACGAGCCGGTGCCGATCGCGAACTGGGTGACGATCCAGCGGTTGGCGAGGTGGTCGAACAACACGACCGGGTCGCCGTCGTCGTGCGACTGGCAGTCGCCGCCGAAGCCCTGCCACACCTGGTTGGCCGGCACCGGGCCGAGCAGCAGCGCACCCTTCTTCGAGAACACCGCCATCGCCAGGTTGACCATCTGCACGTACTGCGTCGTGCCGACGGCGCCGTCGGTGTCCGGCGGCAAACCACCCTGCGTCAGCACGTTGTAGCCGTGCTCGCCGTCGCTGATCCCGTGGAACGTCGAGAGCACCTGCAGCGACGCCGACGTGGTAGCGCTCGTCTGCAGCGCGGGGTCCGTCACCCGAGCGGTCGGCGCCGGCACCGACGACGGCGGCTCGTGCGAGAAGCCGAGATTGGACGGCCAGTGCACCGGCATGTCGCGCAGCGGCACGGAGACGTCGTTGCGGATCGACGCGGTGGCGAGAACCCGTTGCGTCACCACGTGGTCGGCGCTCGCCCCGGCGCCGACCGCGGCCCCGCCGAGCGCCGCCGCCGCGGCGGCGAGCAGCGCCAGCCGTTTCATGCGGGCACCCTTCGACGTCGAGGCCCCCATCACCTACCCCTCGGGGCGGTTCTCGGCGAGGGCGGCGAGGCGGTCGAGCGACTCGCCGAGCCGCTCGGCCGTGGTCGCGCGGGCCCGCGGCAGCCGGCTGCGGTCCCTCAGCTCCGACCAGTCGTAGGTGTGCGTCACCCGGGTCCGGCCGTCGCCGAGCGGCTCCAGCTCCCACCGCCACAGATGGCCCGGCGGCGGGTGCCCGGGGACGTTCGGCCGCCACGCGATCCGGCGGCCCTCGTCGAACTCGACGATCGTGTTCTGCCGTATCCCGCCCCGGAGCAGGGTCATCGTGAACACGTCGCCGGCGGCCCGCACGCGCTGCCCGGTCGCCGCCTCACGAAGGTTGTCGTTGCCGTCCCACCGGGGTTGTTCCGCCGGGTCGGCGATGAGCTCGAAGATCGTCGCGGCGCTCGCGCCGATCACCCGGCTGGCGCTCACGACCCGCGACTCCTGCTGCGCGTCGGCCATGCCCCGATCGAACCACCGCCGCGGATCCGGCAGGTGATCCCGGGCCCGGCACGAACATCTGGCCGCGACAACGAGGAGGTACGACGTGCGTCGAATCGCGGCAGCAGCCCTCGTGGCGGTGACCACCGGCAGCGCGCTGGTCGGGCTCGACACTCCGTCGAGCGCGGCCGTCCCGACGGGTCCGGTCGACCCGGTGGTGCAGGTCGTCCAGACCGCCCTCGGCGCGGTGGACGATCTGCTCTGCGAGGTGCTGGGCAACACGCTCGTCTGCGGCGGCTGAGTCAGGACCGCTTGGTCCCGGCGATGCAGCGGGCCAGGCCGGGCACGCGGACCTTGCCGTCCTTCGCGAATGGGCGCAGCGCCGCGATCGCGTGCGCCCGGATCCGCTCGCGCGCCGCCGGGTCGACCTGCCGGAGCGTCGCCGACACGAGCGAGACGTGCTCGCTCGTCATCTGCCAGTACTGCTCCGGCGATTCGGTCACGAGCTCGACCTCGACGTCCCACTCCACGACGTCCGCCAACCCCGCGGCGTCGTACAGCGCACCGACGAACCCGGGCGCCGCGCAGCGGAACATGTGCGGCGCGTCCGGGTCGGGTACCGGCAACGGTGCTTCGGTCGCGATGGCGTCCATCGCGATCGACGTCCACGGGTTCGCCTCGGGCCGGACCCACACCGAGGAGCACAGCCGGCCGCCGGGCTCGAGCACGCGTGCGAACTCCGCCGTCGCCGCACTCATGTCCGGGAAGAACATGTAGCCGAACCGCACCGAGACGCTGTCGAACGTCGCGTCGGCGAACGGCAGGTCGTCCGCGCTGCACACCGCCGTCTCGACGTTGGCGATGCCGAGCGCGGCGGCCCGCCGTAGTGCGACGTCGAGCATCTCCGGAGCCAGGTCGGTGAGGACGACGCGACCGTTCGGCGCCAGCTGCGCGATGCTCAGCCCGGGCTCGCCGGTGCCGGCGGCGATGTCGAGATGCCGTTGGCCGTCGGCGATGTGGAGGGCTTCGATCATCGCGGTCCCGACCGGGCGCAACTGATCCACGATCAGCGCGTCCCACTTCTCCCAGCTCGCGGAGAGCCGGGCCCAGGTGGCTCGCTGAGCATCGCGGATCGCGTCGGGGTCGGCCATCGGCGGGAGCCTAGTGTTTGAGCCGTGGACAGCCTCAGCGCGACCACCGTCATCGACGCCGCCGCGGACGTCGTGTTCGCCGTACTCGCAGACCCCGCGAAACACGCGGCGATCGACGGCACCGGCTGGGTCTGCGAACCCGTCGACGCACGGCCGCTCACCAGCGCCGGGCAAGTCTTCCGCATGGCGATGTTTCACGAGGGCCACCCGGACGGCCGCTACCAGACGGCCAACGAAGTCGTCGACTTCGACCCGCCCCGCACGATCTCGTGGAAACCCGGCTACGACGCCGGCGACGGCCGGTTGCGGTTCGGCGGCTGGGTCTGGCGCTACGACCTCGCGCCGCTCGGTCCCGGCACAACGAGAGTCAGTCTCACCTACGACTGGTCCGCGGTGTCCGACGCCGTACGCGAGCACATCGGGTTCCCGCCGTTCGATCGGGATCACCTCGACAACTCGCTGGCGCACCTCACCGAGCTGGTGGCCTCGTGACGCGCGACGGCGGGCAGCTCTACGACACGATCGGTACGACGTACATGGTGACGCGGCAGACCGAGCCGCGCATCGCCGCGCAGATCTGGGCGGCACTGGGCGACGCCCGGACGGTGTTGAACGTCGGCGCCGGCACCGGCTCGTACGAGCCGCCGGATCGCGACGTGCTGGCCGTCGAGCCGTCGGCCGTGATGCGGGCGCAGCGGCCGCCGGGGGCCGCCCGGTGTGTCGCCGCGGCGGCGGAGCGGCTGCCGTTCGCGGACCGGTCGTTCGACGCGGCGATGGCCGTCGCGACGACCCATCACTGGCGCGACCCGATTGCCGGGCTGCGCGAGATGCGGCGGGTCGCGCGGCGGGTGGTGGTGTTCACCTTCGATCCCGCCCGGCTCGGCGAGTTCTGGCTGACCCGCGACTACCTCCCGGAGGTCCCCGGCATGGTCGCCGGCCAGCCGTCGCTGGCCGAGCAGGCCGGCGCGATCGGCGGCCGGGTGGAAGCGGTGCCGATCCCGTGGGACTGCGCGGACGGTTTCTACGAGGCCTACTGGCGCCGGCCCGAGGCCTACCTCGACGAGCGGGTACGGCGCGGCACGTCGGTCTGGAGCAAGCTCGGTGCCGGTGTCGAGGACCGGGCCGTGCGGGCGCTCCGGGACGACCTCGACACGGGCCGCTGGCACGAACGTAACCGCGCGCTGGTCGACCTCGACGCCGCCGAGCTCGGGCTCCGGCTGTTGGTCGCGCCGTAAGTCATTCGCCACCGCGCATGCGCCATGCGTCGGTGATCAGCTCTTCCAGCCGCCGTACGCCGACGCGGTCCAGCCGTAGCAAGACCAGCGGCCAGCCCTGATATCCCGCGGCGGTGAAGAACGCGTCCGGCTCGCCTTTGAGCAGCGCCTGCTTCTCCGCTTCGTCGCCGACGAAGAGCACCGCGACGTCGGTCCGGATGACCCGCGGCTTGCCCGGCTGGCGTTCCGGATAGGACCACACGAAACCGCGGCCGTTGACGCGGAAATCGAAGCCTTCGCTCTCGATCTCGACGGCGCCGGCAAGCGACGCGGCGATGGCGCGGACGTCGTCAGCGCTCGCCACGGCCGGCTCGGCGAGGTCAGCCCTGCTCGAGCTTCGCCTTGAGGTTGCGCAGGCCCTTGTTCACGTCCGGCCGGACGAACGTGGCCATCAGGACCGGGAAGACGACGGAGAGCGGGAAGCCGGGCCGGGGCGCGTCGACGGTCCGGATCAGCCGGGTGCCGGAGCCGTCGGCTTCGAGCTCGAACGTGTTGACGAAGTGGTCGTCCTTCTCCTTCGAGTCGAGCACCAACCGCGTCGGCCGGTTGCATTCGGTGACGGTGACCTCGTTGTGGTGGTCCTTGTCACCGGGGATGCAGCCCACCGACGTGAACGTGTCGCCGGCCTTGACCGTCCCGGTCGGCCCCTCGACGCGGAACGGTTTCGGCGACCACTCGGCGTGCTTGCTCACATCGGCGAGGTAGTCGAAGACCACGTCGGGTGTCCGGTCGATCGTGGTGGTGAACGTGGCCACGACTCGCTCTGCCATTGGGTACCTCCCGAGCAACGGTGTGGCCCGACCATAACCGGTGCCGGCCACCGGAGGGCATCACCCGTTGCGCAAGGCGGGCCGGCCGCGCGCCTTGCGGGTCAGCGCGTAGAGAGAGACCAGCGCCCACACGGTCTCCAGCAGCAGGAACCCCCACTGGCTGCCGATCAGCGCGACCGCCGCCAGCAACGACGACCCGACCGCGTTCACGCCGAGATAGCCGTAGCTTCCGGAGCTGAACCTGCCGAGCGCGACGCCGACGAACGGCGCCAGGATCAGCAACGAGCCGATCATCTGTACCACGTCGTACATGACTGCGCTCCAGACTGACGCCGTACCGTGTGGTCTTGCCTAACACGATTCCGAAAGGGCCGAGTGGAATGCCTACGACGAAAGCCACGTCCGGGTCCGGCGGCTTCACCGCCCAGGAGCGCGCGGCGATGAAGGCCCGCGCCGCCGAACTGCGTGCGGAAGGCAAGAAGGGCGCCAAGAAGGCGGACGAGCTGCGGGCGGCGCTCGACGCCATCGCGAAGATGGCGCCCGCGGACCGCGCGCTCGCGGAGCGGGTGCACGCGACGGTGACCGCGACCGCGCCGCAGCTGTCGCCGAAGACGTGGTACGGGATGCCGTCGTACGCCAATGCCGACGGCAAGGTCGTCATCTACTTCCGCGATGCGGGCAAGTTCGGCGAGCGCTACTCCAACCTCGGGTTCCAGGACCTCGCCAACCTCGACGACGGCGACATGTGGCCGATCATGTTCGCGCTGCAGAACTGGAGCCCGGCGGTCGAGCAGCGGATCGTCGCGCTGGTGACGGCGGCCGTCTCCGGCACGGAGTCCTGACGCCGGGTCAGGACGCGTGCGGGCGCTGCGCGGGTGTCGCCGCGACGAGCGTCGTCGCGAGCATCTTGATCAGCTCGGGCAGCTCGGCGGCGGCGACGTAATGGGTCGCGACGCACTCGTCGCCGCGCCAGATGCTCAGCACCACCGATGCCGACTCGGGGTGCGCGGACACCCGCAACGCCCGGCCGTCGTTCCGCGTGTCGAAATGCACGCCGCCGCGGCGTGGCAGCGGCGAAATGGTCATAGCGCGAGTCTGCCTCCGGCCGGGCCCGGTGTCCATGGCGGGCGCCATGTCCCGGCAGCGCTCGAGACCTAACCCGTTCGTACCATTTTCCGGCGGCGATCCGCGGCTTACGATCGGCGATATGGGGGGCCACTTCGACGTGCCCGTCGGCGTCCACGCGTGCTGCTGGTTCGACAGCCAGGAGCAGCGTCGGTCTGTCGTGCGCGAGTTCGTCGCGGCCGGCCTGGAGCGCGGCGAGCGCGTCGCCGTCTACACCGGCGAAGGCTCCCCGCCGATCTTCGACGCCGGTGACCCGGACGTCGCCGCCCGCATCGGTGCCGGGCAGTTGCTGCTCGCCGTCGCCGAGACCGCCTACTTCCCGCAAGGCGCGTTCGACGGCCCGCAGCGGGCTGCGGACTTCGCCGAGTTCGCCGTGGCGACCGCGGAGGCCGGCTACCCCGCGCTGCGCGTGTACGCCGACAACGGCCGGATGCCGGGGCTGTTGCCGACGCCCGACGCGTGGCTCGAGTACGAGCTCCGGGTCGCCCTCACCATCCCGAGCTACCCGCTGATCGGCCTGTGCGGGTTCAGCGCCGACGACCGGCCCGCGTTGCCGGTCGATCTCCTCGACGCCGTGCACGACCACAACCTGAGCGCCGACGGCCGGCCGAGCCGGTTCCACCTCTACGGCGGTGCGGACGGAACGCTGACGCTCGCCGGCGAGGTGGAGCGGATGGCGCTCGGGCAGCTTCGCCGGCTGCTCGCCGCCGGCCGGCCGGTTCTGGAGGACCACGTCGTGTCGCTGCGGGACGTCACGTTCGCCGACGCCGCGGGCGCGACCGAGTTGCACGAGCTCACGCGCACCGACGGTGTCACCGTGGTCGACGTCCCCGTGCCCGTGCAACGGATCTGGAAGGCACTCGGTCTCACCGCTGAACTCTCCTAGGGTGAGTGCATGAGCCCGGTCCGGCAGTTCCAGGTCACGTTCGACTGCGCCGATCCCGAGCGCGTCGCGCGGTTCTGGTGCGACGCGTTGGGTTACGTCGTACCGCCGCCGCCAGAGGGATTCGCGACGTGGCAGGACTTCGAGCGCACGCTGCCGGCCGAGTACCACGGCGCCTCGTACGCCTGCGTCGATCCGAACGGCGTGGGCCCGCGGTTGTTCTTCCAACGCGTCCCGGAAGGCAAGGTCGTCAAGAACCGGGTGCATCTCGACGTACGGGTCGGCACCGGTCTCGTCGGCGACGAGCGCGTCGCGGCGCT
>Ga0070659_100000731_pt1 | contig 23826 bp, 23 predicted proteins | sample KBSC23metaG_FD_64666 | JGI IMG/M metagenome (GOLD analysis project Ga0070659, IMG submission 64666) | Corn rhizosphere microbial communities from Kellogg Biological Station, Michigan, USA - KBS C2-3 metaG | ecosystem: Host-associated > Plants > Roots > Rhizosphere > Soil ... | reverse complement strand
GGGTAAGGTTAAAGCCCTGCCAGCCGCTGATATCGCCGCCATCCCGAATGGCCCGGATATCAATTAACCATCCATTGAACGATTAAAAAGGGGAAACGGTTGTTTTCCCTTTTTATCAACCTTTTGCTAAACAAAATTTTAAACCACTAAAAATCTAAAAATTATGGCCCATGGTCAATTAAACATCCTCGGCGCCGTTTACGGCCTGAAGGATGTAACATCGCTCGTCGCCGGTCTGGTTCAGAACGGATCGCCGCAAACCTTATCTGTTATCGCCTCTAATAGTGTCTTTACAGATACCTGGCCGGATGTACAAAAAACGCTGTCGGTTTTTTACAATTATGATGGCGACGAAACACAAATACAGGCGGTTACCGAGGGGCAGACCCTGAACATCTCATTTGGAGCTGATCAACAACTGCCGGGAACTGAAGTCAGAAACACCCTGGCAGGTTCAGGCCCGATGTTACAGATCTATGGCTGCACTTACGGAGACAGGGATGTCACTTCCTTTGTTCAGGCGATGATCCAACCGGATCAGTCATTAACATTTACCGTGGATCCCAGCGTTTTAGGCGGAGACCCGCTGCCCAATGTTCGTAAAAATTTCGTGATGCTGGGCAGCTATACAGGCTATCCCGCTTTGCTGATCTTCCAGGACGGGGGCCAGGTTTCTTTAACAGGCGGCAGCATTACCGCAAATCAGCTATTCCTGGCTTCCGGGTACTGTTTTGGACTGGACAAACTCGGTAACCTGAGCAATTTTAACGGAATTGAAGCCAGCCCTGTCGACACAGGGTTCGGCAGTGTCAGCTTTCTGCTGGGCCTTCAAATGTTTATGATCGCTTTGGAGAACACCGTTCAGGATTCTCCGATCTTTTCGATGTCCGACCCGATGAGCGACCCGGTCCAGACCAATGGCAACGCGGCATCGGTTTACTCCGGCGCGGACGGCGAGTCCTGGGCCATCCAGGCCAGTGGCGCCTTATTGAGATGGAGCGCTGAAAATAATAACTGGGAAAGCCGGCCAGGCCCGATATTAACGCAAATGGCCGTGGTAAGTCAGCATCTTCAGTGGGGTTTGGATAATGAGAACAATATTTACTCCCGTAACCTGGCTACGGACTCCTGGAATTTCTTGTGTGCCGGACCGGAAACAGCGATGATCAGTTCCATTGCGGCAGCTGCTGACGGTTCATTGTACGTGGTGGATAGCGATGGGGCCGTCTTCACTTATACCGGTGGTGATAACCCGTGGATGCCCTACGGCGATCCGGCCTATAAAGTACAAAGCATCGCAATCACAGATGTCAATAATGCGTGGATCGCCTTACAGGACGGTTCAGTGTTATTCATCGGCGGATGCAATCCGCAGTCGGTACCTGATACCCGGGCCTATAAACATAATTTGTACTGGGACACGGAAAGCGTATTTGATGAAAAGCAAAGCACGCATTTGTACATTGTTAACCGCGCGGCGCAACTCGCCGCAACGAACCCGCAACTGGGTGCGTTCATCAGCCAGCTGCTTCAGCCGATGCTGGGTCCGCCACCCGCTTCCGGTGTGTTCAGGCAGAACATGTGTCAGGGGTTGTATGACGCGGATTTTTTATCGGCGTATAATAATCCCAATTTTATCGGCCAGCCTACCTGGAAGTCACATTTCTATGACGACAGCACCGGCCTTAACTACGAAGGTGAACAGGAACCGACAGCGTTGACCAACGGACTGAAATTTTTTATGGCGTCGGTCAATGCGATGACCAGCGGCACGCCCGATCCCGCTACGGCAGGTTATAACCTCGGCCTGGCGCTGCATTATTTTACCGACCTGACGCAGCCGATGCATTCGGGTAATTATACCTACCTGAGCTCCTTTCCTTTTGGGTATCATACCGATTTCGAGGTGTATACGCTTAAAAATCAGGCGCTGCTGAACCCGCAGCCGACGGTAACCGGTTTTCAGCCCGGTCAGGTAAGCGATCCTGCCGTCATGATGAAAAATTTATCGGTGTATTTTAAAGGTACTTACCTCGATAAAGTGGTCAGCGCGGCTGACTATCACGGCTGGAAATTCTTTCCTTCCACATGGCAAAATGCTGTTGCCGGGTTCCTGCCCCAGGTGATCAATGATGCAGTTGCCAATACGGCCCAGTTTATTTACCTGTGGGCATACCTGGCCAAGAAGCAGGGTGTCAAGATCGAAGAAGTTTCAAAAGAAGAAATGGTGTGATATCCATATCCGGGAGCGGAGTAATCCCCTCCCGGTTGATCATATATTTAATAATAAAACGATGATTACAGAAATCAACGAAGGCCAGACAAATCTTGTAACGGCCGGTGTTACACTTCAATATCCGGGAATTAACAGTTGCCTCTCTATCACTTCGGTCGATCACCAAAACGGCACACGTGCAGGTGGCCATGCCGTGCTGATCGCTGAAGAGGACCAGAAGAGCTTGCAGGATATCTGCGCATATGTAGCAACGAACCCGGGTGATTTCCTTTTTATTATCGGCGACATTGGATGCTGGAATGGAAATTGGGGGGAATTGCCCCAAACACAAAACTTAATGGTCAACGGGCAACAAGTGGAAAGTGTTTCGGGTATCGCCGCGGCTTTAAATTACGTTGCAGGAAAGTTTGAAATTTTTGATATACGTGACTGGCACAGCGAGGACACTTTCGACATTTTTTTTAACGCCCAGTCGGACGGAAGCCTGTTCGGAAAAACCACATCCGGTGGCGCTCAATTTACCATTGCGGGTTATGAGCGATGGTAACAAACGATGACTGGGTCCCGGTTCTTGGAAAAACATGTCCGTTTTCCTCCTAAACACGATCGTGTCAACCACCCTCCAGGCTGATGAGGCCGCATTTCAACCCGTAGATCACCAGCCCGGTCCTTGATTTTACCTGAAACTTTTCGAACAGCGTTTCCCGGTAATTATTGATCGTGAAGGGGCTCAGGTTCATATGGGACGCGATCTCCTTGTAGGTTAATTCAGAACAGGCCAGTTTAAGGAATCTCAGCTCATTTTTACTTAATTCCAACAGCGGTTTTTCGGCGGGCAGTTCCCGGTGTAAGCTGTGTAACAAGGTTCCGGAAACAAGATCATTGATGTAGAAGCCGTTTTTGGCCATACAGCCGATCGCCAGCAGCAATTCTGATACCCGGGCCTGTTTGAGCACATAGCCCCCGGCTCCGCATCTTAAGCTATCGATGATCGGTTTTTCTTCCTCGAACATGCTCAGCACCAGTACATGAACGCCTTTATGGTGTTGTTTCAGCCAGCGGATACTTTCATAACCGTTCATCTCGGGCATATTGATGTCCATCAGGACCACATCCGGTAATTGCAGCGGGTCGAGCTTTGCGATCATTTCCACCCCGTTCCCTACGTCGAACAGTACCCTGATCTCACCCGATTCGGCCAGGAGATGGGCCAGGCTCTGCCTGAACATCGAATGATCATCGACAATGGCGATCGTCAGTTTCCGGTCCTCCATGCGCTGTTATTTAGGAATTGTTATTTTGATCTGTGTGCCGGTGCCAGGCGCCGATGATATGGTCGCCTGCCCGTCGATCATTTTCGCGCGCCGTAAAATATTTCCGATGCCCATGCCTGATCTTTTGGCGCTGGTCTCGGCGACAGGAAAACCGATCCCGTTATCGCTGATCATCAGCGTCATCTTCGCGTCCTCCTGTCTGAGTTCGATCTCGATCCGGGTTGCTTTTGCATGTTGAATGATATTATTGATCCCTTCCTGGAAGGACCGGAACAGGAAAGTGTCCCTGGCCAGGTCAGGTTCTTTGGCCCCGTAGCTTTCGTTTTCGAAGCTTACCTCGTATTTCGCGGCCCGGTTCAGCCAGGCCAGTTCGGCCTCTATAGCAGGAACCAGGCCTTTTTCCAGGAGATCTTCCCCATGCAGCAACCTGGCCAGCAGCTTGATCTCATTAATGGCGCGCCTGGCGATATCGTCGATGGTGTTGATCTTCTCCGCGTATGCTCCGACCTTGCTTTGATCGATCGAGCTGATGGTCAGCGGAATTAAACTCAGGAACTGGCCGATATTGTCATGCAGGTCATAGGATACGGTTTTTAAGGTTTGCTCCTGGACCTCTATTCTTGTGTGCAGGATCTCATTCTCAAAAGTCTGACGCATGAGCAGTTTCTCCTTTTCATTTTTTCGTTTTTTTTTATTGTACGATAAAACATACAGGATCACGAAAATCGGTGCGATCAGGAATACCAGGGAGCTCAAGCCGATGATGGAGTAGATCTCCTTTGAAGATATCTGCATAAAAATGATAAAGACCAACAAGTATAAAGAATCACATCTGACACACCAAATATAATGTACCTGATCGAGTGTGTATACACGGAGGCGGGATGCGCGATCAGTATATCAAAAAATAAATTACAGACCGTGCCGCCAAAATAGAAGATAAAGCTGCCGTTCGTCCACCAAAAAGCGGCGTGCAGGGTCAACCGTTCAAACTTGTCCGCATTCAGGAGTAAATAATAATAGCATAAGGCTGCCAGTACGAAAGCCACGGACATGAGCGATGTGGTCACTGAAACGAAATGGTGGAAATGCCCCGCCAGGAGTTCTGCGAAGTAAGTCAGTATAAAAACAGCCAGCCATGCGGCCAACCACCGGCGTTTCAGGCCATAAGGCCTGAGCAGCGCGAAGAAGAACGAACTGACGGCAAAGCATTCGAACAAGACGAATACCGTATATAAAGGCATATTGGACCGCTGCAGGACCTTGTGAATATAGATACCGGCCAACTCCACCATACAGGTTAAAAAGAGGTAAAGGATAAGCATCCGCCAGAACGGATCCTTATCCCTGCCGAGAAAAACCACAGCGAGCAGCAAACAGGCTAACTCCGGAACTGTGTTGATCGTCAAATAGGCATTCATTATTGGCCGATCAGGGTAGCGCCGATCGCATCACAATTGCTTGGGGGAGGGCACATTTCCCCCCGGTTCTCGGGATCCTCGCCGACGGACCTGATAAATCCCCTGATGCCTTTCCCGTTGCCCCCCTGCGTGTAATAATCACGGTGGAACCTGCCGTTCAAACTGTCCTTGGTAGACACCATGACCAGGGTATTGTAGCCCCAGTATTGCCGGGGCGGTATGGGAATGCCCTTGAGCCCCGGGGCATACACCGTGTCGTAGCTGGCCAGGTAGAACCGGACACCGTCCCCCTTCTCCTGGGATATCTGTTGAACGATCGCCTGTAAGCGTTTCAGGCTGAACCATATCGCGCGGCTGTCCGGCTTTTTCTTGAACCGGATGCCGGTCTCGTCGGTATACATGGAATCCACAATTCCCGCGTGCCGCTCATAGTTCTTTACATAGGCCTTGGCGGTTTGGTAACTCAGGTCCGTAGAATCCAATACGGTGAGTTTTTCCGGAGATGCCTTGGGGCCGCAGGAACATATGGTCGCCAAAAGAGCGACCGGAAGAATACAAAGTAATGGGATTTTCATGCTGTTTTTTTTTAAGCTAAAGTGCTGATTTAAAAACGTAAAACCACCATCATCCGCAGATTATTATTGCCCTTTTTTTTGCAGGTACACAGGGCAAAAATACCCTGGAAATAGGTTGTCCGAACCTGTCGGACGCTCAGCAGATATCAAATTACCAATAGAGCTATCATATGAACATGGCAAAGTGCCAACGGACCACTAAATCGCTTTTAAAACCTCTGCAAGCAACCCGTAGAACCGCAGCTTAGCCATCGTTAATTATATGCCCGTTGAACGCCTGCAATTTAAATTGTCCGATGAACTTACCTGACCTACCGGCAAGGCAGCCTGGACCTCCGCTACTTCTTTGCAGATGTCACAGCCAAATGCCACCTCACGAAAATGATTACGGGCCTGACTGGTTGGTGTCGTTTTGAATTCAACCAGCATACAACATGGCGCACATTAAATTCTTTGAACCGCGGTTTTTATTCAGTTTTTACTTCGTTACGATCGCAGACAGCCTTGCAATCTTGCGGTAATGCAGTTCTTCATGAAAACGCAGAAAACGCATGATTTCATCGCTGACCATGCTTAAACCCGCGTCGCTGAATGAAGAGAGTTCATTTCCCGCCCCGTCTGTTCCCGGACACCTTTTGTAAAATCCTCTTCGCCGATTATTTTGTCCGGTGCCGGGCCTTTTTGAAGGCGTGATTTCCGAATTCATGTACAGGGCGCCGGTAAGGGGAATTTCCATAAAGCAGGTCTTCACTTACGACCAGGATAATAACTTTCTTTCTTCTTCTAATTTATTGAGGTATGGTATCATAACCACGTTCGTTTTATTTCAGATCATATTTTTTACAGGTCCCCGTCGCTTTCCAGCTTAGGCGGTATCAATTTATACATCACCGGTGTCACGATCCGCGAAAGGATGGTCGAACTGATCAGCCCGCCGATCAATACGATCGCCAATGGCGCGATCAGCGGGTTAGGGTTCAACGCAATAGGAAGCAGTCCGCAGATCGCGGTTATGGAAGTCAATACAACCGGCAGAAAGCGCGTTTCACCGGCCATATGGATCGCCTCGTCAATGCTGTGTCCTTCCAGGCGCAACTGATTGGTAAAATCAACCAATAACAATGAGTTTTTAACCTGTATCCCTGATAAACCAATGAATCCGATAATAGACACAAGCGACATCGGGTTGCCTGTCATCAGTAACAGAACCACCCCGCCAAGTATGCCTAATGGTATGATCGAAAGCACGATAATAATTCCTTTAAATGTTTTGAATTGAAGGAGCAGCACACCAATGAAAAGGAAAGTGCTGAGTATAATCACCGACAGAAAGTTGCCTCCTAATGCGTCGCCCTCCGATTCTGCTTCTCCGGATAGCTTGTAATAATAGCCCGGCGGCATTTTCAGCTTGTTCAGTTGCGGAACGATGTCTTTGAGGACATCATTGGCCAAAACGCCTTCCTTGGTAAGGGAGGTTACTTTCGCAAAACGTGATTTGTTGAAATGGTTGATCGCCGTAGGCGAGGTTTCAAAAGAGATCGTAGCGATCTGGTCTACCAGCACCGGGATGCCCTGTACATTATTGACATAAAGTTTTTTGAGCGCATTTAAATTGGAAAACTTGTCCCTGGGCATGGTGATCACCACATTCCGCGAATCGCCCCGGTCATCAATATAATCCCCTACGGTTAGCCCTGCAACGGCCATCCGGATCACTTTGTCCACGTCACTGGTCAGTACACCCAGGGTGCGCGCCTTCTCCTTATCAATCTTTATTTTAACATCAGATTTGTAAGTGTTGAGTTCGTTGTTGACGAAAAAAGTACCCGGATGTTTCCTCAGGATCTCTTCTACCTTAAATGAAAGAGAACGCAAGGTATCCTGGTTCTCTCCAAATACCCTGACTACGATATTCGCTTCAATAGGCGTCCCTTGCTCAAAGTCTTTAACTTCTATTCTTGCATAGGGGAAATCCTTAAACTTTCTCCTCAACTGCTTGATCAGGTCAGTTTTTTCCTGGGGTTTAGCCTCTTCATCCAGTTGCACAAATACCTGGGCAAAATCAGGTTTCACATCCTGCTGATGAACATTGTAATAGATCTGGGGGTTGCCTTTACCCACGTTAGCCGTGTAATAGACAATCTCTTTATGTTTTTTCAGTTCTCCTTCTACCAGTTTCGTTGCCCGGTCACTTTCCGGGATGTCTGCCTGCAGGGGCATTTTGATATTGACCAGGAACATCGGTTTTTCAGACGTTGGAAAAAGTTTGAACCCCGTTAATGTAAAGAGGAAAAATGCCAACCCGCTCAGGGCTAATGATATCCCGATAGTAGTTTTGGGCCATTTTAAGGCAAGCGGCATGACGCGGGCATAAGAGCGGGTCAGAAACCTTTGCAGGTGCTTCAAAAAGAAGTTACCCTCGCCGTGGGTATGGGTTTTTAACATCCGGCTGCCCAGGAATGGTACCAATGTTAAAGCCACGATCATGGATGCCAAAACGCTGGTCATGACGGCCATAGGCAGGCTGCGGATAAATTCACCCGCCATATCAGGTAAAAAGGCCAGGGGCAGGAAGGCGATCACCAGTGTGGCTGTACAGCCAATAACGGCGATACCGATCTGTTTTGTCCCCTTGAATATGGCATCCGTTCGCGAATGACCTTCCCGGAGCCAGCGCTCGATATTCTCCACCACCACAATACTGTCATCTACCAGCAAGCCCAAAGCCACGACAAGACCGACGATACTCAGCTGGTTTAACGAAAAGCCCAGTAAGTTCATGGCAATGAGTCCCAGGGCTAAGGAGAGCGGGATGGAGATCATCACGATGAGCGATGCCCTGAAGCCTAATGGCAGCAGGGTAATAACCACCAGCAAGATGGCCAATCCGAAGTCAAACCCCAAATGGCCCAAACGTTCGGCTACCATATTGGCCTGGTCGAAGTTTTTAATCATGTGGATGTTCTCCGGCAGGGTTTTGCCAAATTCCTCCAATACCGGTAAATATTCTTTCTGAACGCTGGCTATATTCACCTTATCTTTCATGGCCGCCGTAACCAGCACGCAACGGTGCCCGTTTATCCGGGTGATATGGTTGACCGTGCCGTCCTTATAGCTTACCGTGGCCACATCTTTCAAATAGATGATCTTACCGTTGGCATTATCAATAACCGTATTGGCCACATCATCGGTGTTCTTGAATTTTCCGCTGGTTTTGACATTAAATACCTTGCTATCCAGGTTAATGCTGCCTCCCGGGATATCCGCAGCCTCGCTTTGCAAACTACCCATGACCACGTTAAGCGGTATCTTCAGTTGCGCCAGCTTATCCAATTGCATATCGATGCGGATCTCCTGCTCGGGCATACCAAAGTATTTCACCTCTTTCAGGTTGGTGATCTTTTCTAATTGTGTTTTCAGGATGTCTGCTTCATCCCGCAGCATTTTTCCGGAGGCATTGTCAGACACAAGAGCCACTTGTATTACCTTTACGTCTGATGAGGAAACCTTTTCTGTTTTGATCAGGTAAATATCCTTGGGAAGTTCACTGTTTTTTAAGGCATTGATCTCTGTGGATATTTCCTGGTATTTATTGTCTACATCCACACCATATTTAAACTTAGGCTGGATAACCGCTACGCCGTCTTCTACGGTCGTCAGGATCTTTTCAATATTTTCCAGGCCATAAATTTTGTTCTCGATGGGTTTTACCACCTGCTCTTCCATATCCTTCGGACTGGTACCCGGGTAAATGACCGTAATGATATACTGCGGCGGATGGGTGGTCGGATCTTCCGAACGCGGCATGGTGAACAGCGTCAGCACACCGACAACTGCCACTAAAAGAAATATGATCAGCGTGAACTGATAGTTCCTGACTGCAAAATTGGTGATCTTCATGGCCTTACTTGATGATTTTTATGGTGGACTGTTCGTTGAGGTAGGCGCTGTTGGAAACAACGATCTGGGCTATACCTTCCAGTTTATCTTTGAGGTACACATTTTCGTTATCGAACTTCAAAATGCTGACCGGCACCCGTTTCACCCGGTTTGATCCTACGGTCGTAAATACAAATGCTTTGTTGCCGTCGGCCTCTACCAGCGATGCATAGGGAATAACCATCACACTTTCATCCTGGTGGGTAGCGATCTCCGCTTTACCAAACATGCCAACCGGAGGTTTAATGCCGTTTAATTGCAGCTTTAGTTCGATCTGGAACGAGCCCAGTTCACGGTCGGCCGCCTGCGACTTTCGGAACACGGTGGCATCAAAGGTTTGGCCGGCATAGCCGTCGAGCGTTACTTTGGCGGTTTGTCCCGGCTTGATGATGGCCCATTCGCGGTCGGTCACACCCACTTTAAGCGTATAACTGTTTCGCTGTTCGGTAGCGTTGGTCAATAGTACCGGCATCCCTCCGGCAATGACTTCGCCTTCGTTGGCTGTTTTCTTGCTTACAAAACCGTCAGATGCCGCGTATATTTTAGCGTAGCGCTCATTAAAGGCCGTGGCTTCCCTGACTTTTTTCGCCACATCCAGCGCTGTTTTGGTATTCTGCAATTGTTCCAGGGTATAAACACTGTCTTTGTATAGGTTCATAGCGCGGTTATAGTCACGTTGTGCCTTTTCTACACCCAAGCCGGACTGTGCTAAACCTGCTGAAATTTCTGTGGAATTGAGCGTAGCCAGCAATTGTCCCTCTTTAAAGAACTGGCCTTCCTGTACCAGGATACGGCTGATCACGCCCCCTATCTTAAAGGCATATTTGGTTTCATCCTCCGTACTGACCAGGCCCGTAGCGGTGATCTGATCGGGTACGCCCAACGTAGATACCGGGGCGATTTTAACAGGTATGATATCCGGCTCGCCTAATGGATTACCTTCTTTGTGTTTTGTTTTGCAGGAAGCCATTAAGGTTAACGCTGCTATGATAATGCTGAATAATTTTATTTTTTTCATGATCTTATTTTTATTGAATGGTGAAACTGGCATTGGCGCGTTCGATCGCGGCGTCTGCGATCCAGGTGTCGTAAAGGGCAATGTTGGCGTGAAGCTGGGCATCGATCCACTGGTTTTGTGCATCCAGCAGTTCAATGTAGATGGCTGCTCCCTGTTTGTATAACTTCAGCATATCCCCGTAATAGGTCTGACTGGTTTTTAATTGGGACTGTGCCGCCTCGTACTGCGCCATAGCACTTTGCATACCGGCCTGCCGTACTTTCAATTCTGTAAGTAGTTGCTGCTGTACATAATCGGTTTGTGAGGCCAGGGCCTCACGGTCGGCAAGCGCCTGCTTTACCCGGTAATTGTTTTTGCCGGAAGAGAACAGGTTCCATTCCAGGGAAACCCCGAACAGATAATAACGGCTTTGACTATTGAATTTCCAGTCAAAAGCCTGCGAACCCAGATCGATAAAGGTTCCCAGCTTAGGGATGATATAAGATCTGGCCAGCCCGGTCAGGTTGCCGTTGATATCTTGAGCTATCTTTAGCTTAGATAATTCCTCCCTGCCACTTACGGTGTTTCCCATTAGTTGTTCCCCAGTTGGAAGCGCCTTCATGTCATCCAAAAGGACGCTGTCTGTAAGCGGGCGGTTAAGCAGGAAGTTAAAATAGTAACGTGCTGATGCTGCTGTTTTCTGTGCCCCGATAAGTAATGCGTTGATCCTGGATACTTCATTCTGGCTCCTGAGCACAACGGTCCGGTTTACCTTGCTGTTTTCAAACAGTTTGGTGTTGATCCTTTGACCTTCTTCTACCAGCCGAAACGAGGATTGATAGATACCGGTGGCATTAACCGCTCTCAGATAATTGTAATAGGCCGTTTTGATCTCTTTAACCAGTTCCCGTTTGTAGAGCAGTACCTCGGTTTTTTGCAGATCCACCTGCTGCTGCTTGATCCGCTTGTTGTAAATCAATTCTGCATTCAGAATGGGCAGCGTGGTGCGAAACTTAGCATCGTAAAAATTATCCGGATTGATCAGGATGTGCTGGTTTTGCAGCTGGGGAAATGAATTGCTTCCCGTCAGTTTGTTCAGGGTAGCATAGGTACCGTTAAGCAGATCGCCGGCAGGAAAGTCTATCGTGCGCCCGCCGTCGGCTTTGGTATAGGTCGTTGAAAAAGTGACATCAGGCAGAAACATGCTTTTCGCTTCCTGCAGTGCATAGATATTTTTTTCGAGTACAAAGTTTTGTTGCCTGATACTCTCATTTGAGGCAAGGCCCTGCCGGATATACTCATCCAGTTTGCCTTGTGCTTTTACCGTATGGCCCGCCGCAGTAATCAAAATTACTGCCAGAACAATACGGTAAATTTTTAGTGGTTTACCATATTTTTTAATCATTGATTTAATTTTAAACAGTGTTCAATATAATATTAAAAAAAGGGGCTAGCTTTTTTCGAGCAGCGCAACAAAGCACTCGTAACCATGCGCCATCAGTTCTTCATTGGTCTTGTCCATAAAGTTGGTGGTACGGTCCTTGCAGAACAGGGCACAAATGCCATGAACTGCAGACAGGAACATGAAAGTCAAATATTCCGCATCCATATCCTTAAACTTCCCGTTCTGCTGGCATTCCTTTACAACGCCCAGCAACTGACTGATCGCTTCCTGTGCGATCTGAAATCCGCCGGACTGAGGTTCTTTAACAGGTTCTTCAACGATAAACATCAGGTTATAATAATCTTTATTTTCCTGTGCGAATTGAATGAAAATACGCCCGACGGCTTTTAAACGCTCAAACGGGTCAGCTACCTTGTCCAGTACTTTTAGCTGGTTAAGCAGCAGCCGGAACCCTTCTTTATGTAGTTCGTGAAAGATCTCACTCTTATCTTTGAAATAAAAATAAAGTGAACCCTGGCTATAATTGATCTCGGCGGCGATATTGCGCATGCTGGTTTTTTCATAGCCCTTTTCTAAAAATATCTTACGCGCGCCGTTAAGGATGCGTTTGTGCATTTCCTGCTTCTCTTCCAGTTTTCGTTCTGCTATGCTCATTTTTAGATGATGATAAGATACAAATATAAGATCGCCGTTCGTGTGGCCAAATTTAGCTTGGTATTTCCAATTAATTACGCATTCCGGGACTGATCCGGCCCATAATGCTCACCGCAGCCTTTCGGTTCAATAACTTGAAACCGAACAGCATAAAACGGTTCTTCCAGCCCTGCACCACCCTTGGCTTTTTCCTTTTTTGCAACGCCCCGGCGAGTTCCCGGGCGACATCTTCTACAGACGATACAACAAATTTTGGAAAATCACTGGTCTGTGCGCCTGCGTGCGCATGAAAGTCTGAGTTGGCTGCGCCCGGGTTAAAGCCCATTACGTAAACACCTTTGGGCTTGAACTCATACCATAATGATTCTGAGAAATTGGCGACAAAACTCTTGGTGCCTGCATATACGGAACCACCAGGTAGCGAAGCATGGGCCAGCAGCGAACCGATATTGACCAGCGCATCTCCTTTAACAGCTTGCTGTAAAAAGCTATAAGATAAGGTGACCAAAGCCTGCATATTAAGCTGCATGGTGGCCAGCTGATCTTCCAGCGGGATATCCGTAAACTTGCCGTAAGTGCCGTTACCCGCGTTGTTGATGAGCACGTCGTACTTTTCAGTTCGGAGATGTGCCGCCAGCTTTTGCAGGTCTTCCGTGTTGTTCAGATCAGCAACCAGGATGGTATGGCCGCTGCCGCTTAAACTGCTTAACGCCTTTTCGAGGCGCTCCCTGTTACGGGCTACCAGTGTTACCTGGTAATTCTGTTGCGCCAGCTGCCGGGCTGTTTCGAGCCCGATGCCTCCGCTGGCGCCTGTGATCAATGCTTTTTTCATGATTGCCTGGATTAATTTAAAACCGGTACAAATTTATTGAACACTGTTCAATAAAACAAAAAATAATGAAGGTAATTTTAAAATCTGACCTTCCGGCAAATCATAAAAAGACAATAAATAGACAAATCTGTCTATTTATTAAATTATGTTTGTCCCATGAAAACAAGGGGGCAGGCGGTTACGGATAAGATCCTGGATACCGCGGAACGGCTGTTTTATACGCAGGGTTATCATGCGACGGGTATCAACCAGGTCATCGAAGAAGCGGACATCGCCAAAGGTTCGCTCTATAAACATTTTACTTCCAAAGCCGACCTGATGGCGGGCTATATGCAGCGCCTGCACACGCAATGGTATGAACGGCTGACGGCCTTTATCGGGCAGGTGGCCGATCCCAAAGCCAAACTGCTGGCTATTTTTGACCACCATACCGAAAGGCAACATACACGGCAGTTCGGCGGGTGCCCGTTCATCAAAGCCGGTAACGAGGCCGGTATGGCCGACGCGCGGGTACTGGCCGGGATCCAGCAAGCCAAACAGCAATTCAAAGCGCTCATCAAAGACCTGGTCGAACGATCAGGACATCAGGGAGTGCTCAGCGACCGGGACTTGTCCGAATTGATCTACCTGCTGGTCGAAGGCGCGGTATCGGCTGCATCGGTATTCAAACAAACGGCCGACTTGAAATCGGCCCAAACCATTGTTCAGCAACTCCTATGAAAAATACGACCAATAAGTGGCTGGAGCTGGCCATCGTGCTGTCCGCGCCCTTACTTTCCGTCATCGACGTATTTATTATTAATGTGGCGATCCCCGCCATCAAAAAAGGCGTTCAGGCTACTGACGCGGAAGTGCAACTGGTCATCGCGGGTTACCTGTTGGGTTATGCCGCCTTCCTGATCACCGGCGGCCGCGCGGGCGATCATTTTGGCCGTAAAAAAGTATTCTTTTGGGGGATGCTGGCCTTTACCGTCATGTCCTGTCTTTGCGGCTTGTCCATGACCCCTTTGCAACTGAATATCACCCGGTTCTTCCAGGGCCTGAGCGCGTCATTCATGGTGCCGCAGACCATTGCCTTTATCCAGATCCTCTTTACCGAACCCAAAGAACGGGCCAAAGCCATCGGCATGTTCGGCATTACGCTGGGTATCGCTTCCGTGACCGGCCAGGTCCTGGGCGGTTATTTATCCGGTACACACGGGGTCATTGAAGGCTGGCGGCTGATCTTTTTTATCAACCTGCCCATCGGTATCGCCACGCTGTGGGCCACGCATAACTATGTGAATGAAACGCCCGTTAGTCAGCGCAGCAAGTTTGATTATTCCGGTATCCTGATCCTGACGCTGGCGCTGTTCGCCCTGATCTATCCCTTGATCGAAGGGCGCGAGCATGGCTGGCCGCTTTGGAGCATTGCACTGCTCGTCGCCTCGTTTGGTATGTTCGCCTACTTTGTCCGCAACCAGCGCCGGAAGCTGGCGAAAGGTCAGCATCCCCTGATCGACGTCCGATTATTTCGTCTCAGGGACTTCAATATCGGTTTGCTGGCCGCCTTGTTCCATTTTATGCTGCATACGTCCTACTTGCTGCTCAGCGCGGTCTACCTGCAAAACGGCCTGGGTGTTTCCGCTTTGGATTGCGGCCTGTATTTTATCCTGCCGGGCATCCTCTTTACCGCATCCTCCATCGCGGCCTCCCGGCTGATCCTGCGTTTTGGCAAACGGGTGCTGCAAACAGGGGCGCTGTTGATGGGCGCAACTTTCCTGCTGCAGATCCAATTTTTGAAACCGGGCGCAGACACCTGGCTCATGATCGCGCTAATGGGCGCCTGGGGCTTGGGGAACGGGCTGGTGCTGCCCTCCTTATTGAATATCGCGCTGAAAAGTGTGCCGGCGGAATATGCCGGTGCGGCCGCGGGCGTTTATTCGACCTTCCAGCAAACCGCCTCCGCCCTGGGGGTCAGTATTATTGGCGGTATTTTCTTTTATTTTTCCCGGCAGGGCTGGCAGGTCGCTTACACGGCCGGCCTTACCGCGATCCTCGTTTGTATTGTGGCGGTGCTCGTGATGTTATATTTGCTGCCAAATCGTAAAACAGTTTCCAGCACGGAAGCACATTTAGCCGAATAAGGCCATTTGTGAAAGCGGTCTTCTCATCAGTTCATTCTGAATTCAAGCGGTGTTTTTCCGGTTTTCTGTTTGAACAGTTTATTGAAATATTGCGGATACTCAAAACCTAAAGCATAAGCGACCTCGCCGACGGACTTATCGGTGCTCAATAGAATATTTTTTGCTTCCTCGATCACATAATAGTGAATATGATCCTGCGTATTTTTACCGGTCTCTTTTTTAAGCAGGTCACTCAGGTAATTGGGCGAAAGATTGACCCGGTCCGCCAGGTATTTGACCGTGGGCAGGCCTTCGTTATGACCTTTAAAATAATCGGTGAGGATCTTTTCAATTTGGGTAACTACCGCGTTGTTGGAGCTTTTGCGGGTGATGAACTGGCGGCCGTAAAAGCGGGCGCAATAGTTGAGCAGCATTTCAATGCCCGAAACAATAATGTCCTGGCTGTGCACATCGATGTTTTCCTGTAATTCAGCATCGATCTTTTGGACGCAGTCATACAGGACCTGCTTTTCTTTTTCCGACAAGTGCAGTGCTTCCGACACCTCATAGGAAAGAAAAGTATAGTGCTTCATTTTATCATTTAGGGAGGTCGCGCGGATCAGGTCGGGATGGAAGAACACGCCCCAGCCCATCATCTGCGGCACCACCTCGACATCATCATCCATTTCCAGTACCTGCTGCGGAGACATGCAGATCAGGCTGCCATCCGTAAAATCGACCAGCCTGCGGCCGTACTTGATATTGTTCCGGTTATAGTTCTTAAAGATCAGCGTATAAAAATCTGCCGACACCCTGGTCTCCCCGGTGATCTCTTCCCGCACCCGGCTAAAATCGATCACGGCCACCAACGGGTGTAACACCGGCTGCTCCAGTTTAAAAAACCGGAACAGGTCCGGTATTGTACGCATATGGATGAACTTGCTCATTACCCAAAGATATTATAATTTGAATTGCGCTTTTATACCGCCGGTAAAAGTGGCATCATCTGTTTGCTGACGCAGCGCGATGATCGCTTTGGCATCCGCGCCGGCGGTATAGCGCAATCGGTCAGTGCCATCGGTAGCGGCTTCGTAAATCACATCGGCAACGACGCTGGCAGGTGAAGCGCCCTCAAACATCGTACCCACAGCGGCCATCACCTTACCTGCGATAGGCTGGTATTCGGCCAGGCTTTCATCGTTGCTGAAGTCCAGCGACCGTCCGGCAAATTCAGTAGCGATAGCGCCGGGTTCCACGATCTTGACCTTGCCGCCAAACTGTTCGACCTCGTAGCTTAAGGACTCAGAAATACCTTCCACTGCGAATTTGGTGCCATGATAAAGCGCTCCTAAAGGAAACGTCATTTTACCCCCGATCGAGGATATATTGATGATCATACCGCTCTTGTTTTTTCTGAAATGAGGTAAGACCGCTTTAGTGACATCCAGTAAGCCAATGACATTGGTATCGAACTGGCGGACGATCTGTTCGCGGGAAAAGGATTCCAATATGCCGTAGGCACCATAACCGGCATTATTGAGCAATACGTCGATGTTGCCAAAGCGCTCGATACCTCCCTGTACTGTTTTTTCGATAGATGCCGGATCCAGCACATCGAGTTTGCTGATCAATACATTTTCCAGGTTGGTCAGTTCTGTTTCTTTTCCGGGGTTGCGCATGGTAGCGATGACGTTCCAGCCTTTGCTTAAAAATAATTTGGCAGTTTCCCTGCCGATACCGCTGCTTGCACCGGTAATTAAGATTGTTTTCATGGTCTTTGATTTTATGTTAATCAAAGGTCCGCCGAAAAACGAGGCAGCCGTTAACACGAATCCACGGATGTTGTATACTTTTTACGGATTCGGCAGGTCGACATGAAAAAAGGGTTATTAGCGGGTAATTTATCCTGTCGCGAGACCAATGCCCAAAGGTAAGCGATAGCGGGTTTAAGCCGTTGGCGCTTTCCCGAATTTTTTCTTGAACGAAGTGGAAAAATGCGACAACGTTTCGAAACCCAGGTCCAGGTAAATGGCGGAGGGTTTCTGCTGTTTGGTTTCGATCAGGTGCCTGGCCTCATTCAAACGTTTGTCCTGCAGCCATTGACGGGGCGGTGCGTTAAAGGTCTTTTGAAAATCGCGTTTGAAACCGGCGAGGCTGCGTCCGGTTAGCTGGGCGAACTTTTCGATCGGTACGTTAAAATGGTAATTGCTGAGCATGAAACGTTCGAGGTCAATTTTATGCGGTTCGGAGAAGTCGAACAAAAAATCGCGGAGCACAGGCAGGCTATGCAGCAGCAGTTTGACGGCTTCCCTGACTTTGAGGATGCCCATTTCTTCACTGAGCGTCCCGGCAGCGCCGCGGGCATAAGGCATGATAGACGAGAAAAATCCCTGGAGAAAGGTATTGGAAGGGAGCTGAATATTAGGCGGTCCGGTGTACTTGCTGTCCGCGGTGATCTTTTCTTCCAGGGCGATCTTGCGCAACAGGTCTTCCTGCAGCGCGATAACGATACTTTCATAATCCTGGCCCGGCAGCGGCGTTTTCGTTAGCGTGCCCAACTGATTTTTACCGACCAGCAGCATTTCGCCGGCTTTGATGGAAACGGTTTGACCGGAGGTTTCCAGGTTGAATTGCCCGGAAACCATCATGATCATGGTATGGTTAGCCCAAAAGCAGACCTTGTCCTTCCGCTCCGAAGAGAGGTAGGAATAAAAGATCGCGCCGGGAAGTATTGCTACTGGATTGGTCATCAGCGTTGTAAATAGGTGCCGCCTGAGATAGCGCCTACTGCAAAAGTATCATTTAAAAGTTTCATTTCTTCAGCGCTGAAGCGTATGTCCATCGCGGCCATATTCTCCGGCAGCCTCGACCTTTTGCTCATACTTACTAATGGCATGATATGTTCGCCCTGCAAGTTCACCCAGGCAATGGCCAGCTGGGTTGGCGTGGCGCCTTTTTCTTTGGCCAATTGTTTCAATACTTCGACTTTCTCTAAATTCCTGATCAGGTTATCGCCTTGAAAACGGGAGAAGTGAAGATGGTAATCGTTTTCCGCCAGCGGCGCTTTCATGTCCCCGGTCAGTAAACCTTCCGCGGTATTGGCGAAAGCCACAACCGCGATGCCCAGTTCTTTTGCCGTTGGTAATAATTCACTTTCGATCTGGCGGTCAGCGAGCGAATAACCGATCTCGAGTGCGCTGATAGGATGAATCCCGTTGGCTTTTCGCAATTGGCCGGCGGTTATTTCCGATACGCCGATATGTTTGACCTTACCCTCTCTGATCAGGTCGGCAACCGTTCCGATGATATCTTCCACCGGTACGCTATTATCCATTCGACAGGGTTGGTACAGGTCAATAGTTTCAACGCCCAGACGCGTCAGCGAATAATTGATAAAGTTCCTGATCGCGATCGGTCTCAGGTCCAATCCCAGCCATTGGCCGTTGTGAAAAATGGCACCGAACTTCACACTGATAAAAGCGTCGTCCCTACGGCCTTTGATCGCTTTGCCGACCAGCAGTTCGTTATGCCCGGCACCGTAAAAATCACCGGTATTTAAAAAATTGATGCCGCTGTCCAGCGCCTGCTGAATGGTTGCGATGCTTTCTGTTTCGTCAGGTGTCGGGCCACCCCATATCGAGGACATGCGCATACAGCCCAAACCCAGTTTGGAAACCCATGGGCCGTTTTGCCCTAAGTGAATTTTCGCTATGTTTTTCATACCACAAAGGTCGACCGTAAAACGTCCGGGTGGTTTCGCCGGCGGCTCAAATTACTTTCCTCTACGGCTCAGTTGATATGTACGGGCGGTCTGGCTAAATTCACCCGGTTTGTTTAAATTTGGCCATGCTGACCATGGAAGACGATGACGCGCTGGACGACCCCGCTGTTTTCAATGCAAGGGAACCGGAGGTCTGGCGGCCGGTTGGGCCGAAAATGAAACGGATAAAAGGCTGATCAGTTACCAGCGATACGCGTTCAGGACCTGTGGGGTCATTTGTTGATATGCGTCTTCATTACGTACCGGTTTTAATGCGTTCATGTCCCACGGCAGCGCAACAGATGGTGGCGGTAGATAAAAAACCTGGCAAAGCGCCCCCCGGACCACTAAATCGCTTTTAAAACGTCTGCAAACAACCCGTAGGACCGCAGCTTAGCCTGGTGGTCATAAATATGCGAGGTGACCATTACTTCATCGATCCGCGTTTCGCTCATAAAGGCCCGCATTGCGTTTTGAATGGTTTCCGGCCCGCCGATAAAGGCATAAGCCAGCATCTGGTTGACCGCCTCGGCTTCGTAAGGGTTCCAGATGTCGTCCATCGAATCTACGGGCGGCTGCAATAAAGTCCGTTTACCGGTGATGACGCCCATGAAGAACTGCTGTAAGGACGTGAACAGGCGTTCAGCTTCGGCATCGGTATCGGCGGCGACCACATTCACGCAGGCCATGACGTAGGGCTCCCGCAGTTGGGCGGACGGCTGGAAGTTCTTGCGGTAAAGATGGATCGCTTCCTTGAAATAAGCCGGCGCGAAATGGCTGGCGAAGGCATAAGGTAACCCTAATGCCGCGGCTAAACGGGCGCTGTCCGTACTGGAACCCAATATCCAGATCGGAATGTCGAGGCCTTCGCCCGGGTTGGCCCGAACTTTGCCGTTCCGGTTCTCCGCGGAGAAAAGCTTTTGCAATTGCTGCACATCCTGCGGGAAATGATGAGGGGCGTGCGTGTTCTCACCGCGGATAGCCAGCGCGGTCACCTGGTCGGTGCCGGGCGCGCGGCCCAAACCTAAATCAATACGCCCCGGATATAAGGTGGCCAGTGTACCGAACTGTTCGGCGACAAGGAGCGGGGCATGGTTAGGCAGCATCATGCCGCCCGAACCAACGCGGATCGTTCTGGTCCCGCCGGCAATATAACCGATCAGGATCTGGGGGGCCGAACTGGCTACGCCGATCATATTATGGTGCTCGGCGAACCAGTAACGGGTATAGCCGGCCGCCTCGGCCTGTAAGGCCAGTTCCATGCTGCGCCTGAAAGTATCTGCCGCGGTGAAACCCTCCACCACGGTAGCCAGGTCCAGTACAGAATATTTAATAGGTTTGCTCATCGCTTATTCCATCACTAAATGACCCAAAGCTTCTTTGGTAAATGACCTGAGCTCCCCGTTACGGCCCTCACGGATCTTCTGCACCCAGAAGGGGTCAGCCAATATCGGGCGTCCCACGGCTACCAGGTCAAAATCTCCGCGGTCCATGCGGCGCACCAGTTCCTCCAGTGAACTTGGTTCAGAGCTTTCGCCCCGGAATGCGCCGAAGAAATCGCCGGACAAACCCACCGAACCAACGGTGATCGTGGCTTTGCCGCTTAGTTTTTTGGCCCAGCCCGCAAAGTTCAGGTCCGAACCTTCGAACTCCGGTTCCCAGAAACGGCGCTGCGAGCAATGGAAAATATCGATGCCCGCATCGGCTAAAGGGTGCAGCCAGGCTTCCAGCTCCTGCGGGGTTTTGGCTTGTTGATAATCATAGGCCGATGGTTTGAACTGCGATAAGCGGATGATCAGCGCGAAATCTTCGCCCACCTGCCTGCGCACTTCTTTAATGACCTCTGCGGCGAAGCGGGTGCGTTCGGGCAGGGTCTTACCACCGTACTGATCGGTACGCTCATTGGCTCCTTCCCAAAAGAACTGGTCGATCAGGTAGCCGTGCGCGCCGTGGATCTCCACGCAATCAAAACCCAGGCGTTTGGCGTCGGCAGCAGCGCGGCCGAAAGCGGCAATGGTATCGGCAATGTCCGATCCGGTCATGGTTTTACCATTGTTAAAACCGGGACGGTTCAAGCCTGACGGCCCCTCGAAAGGTACGGGCGGCAACCAGCCGGAATGATGGTTGTCCATCACGCCCATGTGCCAGATCTGCGGGCCCATGCTGCCTCCGGCAGTATGCACGCCGTCGATGACGTTTTTCCAGCCGGCCAGAGCTTCGGTTCCATAAAAATGCGGCACGTTCGCATCGTTCGAGGAAGAGGGGCGGTCGATCACCGTGCCTTCGGACAGGATCAGCCCGACTTCGCCTTCGGCCCGTTTACGGTAATAAGCGGCGACGTCGGCAGCGGGTATACCGCCGGGTGAAAAGGAGCGGGTCATCGGCGCCATGACGATGCGGTTTTTAAGATGCAGGGACTTCAGCGCGAACGGCTGGAATAAGCTATCGGTGTTCATCGTAAATGTGGTTAATGTTAAACTTCGGAAAGGATCAGTCTGGAAAGCTGTTCGAATGCCGCCTCGTTCCGTTTGTAATAGGTCCATTGCCCTTTCCGGGTGGACTGCACCAGGCCGGCGCGCTGCAGGATAGCCAGGTATTCGGAAACGGTGGATTGGGTCAGCCCGGCCTTCGCCCGGATCTGCCCGACACAAACCCCATCCTCGAAACCGGCGTGTTCGGCCTGTCCGGGGAAACTCGTTTCCGGTTCTTTTAACCAGGCCAGTATCTGCAGCCGGGTCTTATTGGAAAGCGCTTTGGATAGTTCTACCTGATCCATGGCACAAAGATATATCGGAATTTCCCGATATATCAATCAAAGGCGGAGAAATGACACTATGCTGATGGCAGTAAATCATAAAAAAACAATAAACAGCCAAATCTGCCTATATTCAGGCCGGTCAAACTCTTGCTTATGCCGATACATGTCGCGATCACCCGCAAAGTATTGCCGGGAAAGGAAAATGAATTCAGGGAAGCGCTGCAGCGCTTCATGGGGGAGTCCTTTACACATGACGGCGTGCACGGCGCCAGCATCATCAGCGGTCCGGAGGGCGATGATGACCGCGAGATCGGTATCCTGCGGACCTTTAAGAACAAGCAGGAACGGGACGCCTTCTACCAATCAGAACATTTCAAAAAATGGGAGGAATATGCCTCGACGGTCACAGAGCAGCCGGTTTACCGGGAACTGAACGGCCTGGAAGCCTGGTTCCGCTCACCCGGTGCGCCACCGCGCTGGAAAATGGCTTTGGTTACGCTTTGCGGCGTTTTTCCGGTCAGCGTGCTGCTCAACCTGGTCGTGGCGCCCTGGATCCGGCCTTTACCGCTGCCGGCCCGCCTGTTCATCACCGCCATCGCCATGGTCGGCATCCTGACCTGGCTGGTCATGCCCCTGCTTACCCGCAGCTTTAAAAAATGGCTCCGGCCATGATACCTTGCGAAGCGATGAAGACCGGAAGATCTTCTGAACTCAATAGGGTTCGGTTCCCTGCGCGGGTTTTTTCCCGCCAATTTCTTTCTGCTATACATTTATTTATCTTTATAGCAATTATACTATCATAAACGATCACATTGAAAAAATATTTACTTGCAGCGCTATTGTTTTTATTATCGGTTGCCGCCTTCGCACAGGCGCCATTGATTAATGGATTTAGTCCGTTAACAGGCCCTGTCGGTTCATCAGTGGCCATCTCCGGCATGTTCTTTAACACCACACCTTCAGCTAACCTGGTGTATTTCGGGGGCGTAAAGGCCAATGTTACTGCAGCTACATCGACATCACTTACAGTTACTGTTCCGTTGGGAGCTACTTATGACCCCGTTTATGTGGTCAATACCGCCAACAACCTGTCACGATCTTCGGTAGCGCCTTTTGTAGTCACCACAGCCGACAGCCGCGGTACCGTTAGCAGCTCCGATTTCGACCCGAAAGCTGATTATGTTACTGGTGTTACGCCACAGGTTATTGGTATGGCCGATATCGATGGCGATGGCAAAACAGATATTGCCGTTTTAAATAATACCAGTAATACCATATCGCTTTATCGCAATACGGCAGTGAAAGGCATCCTGAATACTTCCTCATTCACGGCGAAAGTGGATATCGCAACAGGCAGTGCTCCGAGCGCCGTCGCGCTGAAGGATCTGGATGGTGATGGCAAACCGGAACTGATCGTTACCAATAAATCAGGCAACAGCGTGTCGGTTTATCACAATAACGCGGTCAGCGGCGTTATTGATGCCAGTACGTTCGGACAAAAAACCGATTTCGCCACGGCAAATAATCCCGCCTCACTTGCCATCGGTGATCTTGACGGCGATGGAAAACCGGATATCGCGGTTGCCAATGGCGGAACGGTATCCGTATTGCTCAACAGTTCAGCCAAAGGGACCATAAACAGTTCATCATTTTTGGCAAAAAACGATATGCCTTTCGCGATCAATTCAATCATTATTGCCGACCTGGACGGAGACGCGCGTAATGATATCGCAGGCCTCGGCGTACTGGGAGCCTCTTATGCGGTTTCCATCTTTCATAACATCGGTACTGTCAGCGGGTCAATTGCTGTTTCGTCGTTCGAAAGCAGCGTGAATTTTTCCACCGGGGCGCTTCCCTCGGTACTCAAAGC
>Ga0070659_100000724_pt1 | contig 23951 bp, 22 predicted proteins | sample KBSC23metaG_FD_64666 | JGI IMG/M metagenome (GOLD analysis project Ga0070659, IMG submission 64666) | Corn rhizosphere microbial communities from Kellogg Biological Station, Michigan, USA - KBS C2-3 metaG | ecosystem: Host-associated > Plants > Roots > Rhizosphere > Soil ... | reverse complement strand
CCTGATTATGCTGAGCTTTAGGTTAAGCCCTGCCAAACTAATGTTATTGTTTTTATCGTTGCTTGTTTGCCAGTCAACAATGGCAGCTACTTATTACTTTTCAGCTTCGGCCGGGAATGATGGATATACCAACGTACAGGCACGTAACCCATCCACACCATGGAAAAGCCTCGATAAACTAAACGCTTATTTTCAATACCTCAGCCCCGGCGATTCTGTACTCTTAAAAAGGGGCGACGTATTTTACGGATCGATCGTGGTATCCAGGTCGGGTGCTGTTTTTGCCCGCATTTACCTGGGTGATTACGGAACAGGTAATAAGCCCGAAATAAATGGCCTGATCACTTTAAGATCATGGAAATCATTAAAGAATGGTATTTACGAAAGCCCCTGCGAGGGCATGGGTAATAGCCTTATTATTAATGGTAAGCAACAAATGCTTGGCCGTTACCCTAACAGGGGATACCTTACGTATCAAGCGCATACCAACAATACTTCAATTACCGATAATTCATTAAATGATTTGACAAACTGGACCGGCGCCGAAGTGGTGATCCGTAAAAACAGGTGGATCATCGACAGGCACACCATTACCGGGCAACAGTCGGGCGTGATTAGCTATGCCGTGGGCAATAATGCCGTTCCAACAAATGGTTATGGGTATTTTATACAGAACAACCCAAAAACGTTAGATGAATTTGGCGAGTGGTATTTTGATGCGCCCAGAAAAACCATGATGGTTTATCTGGGCAGTAAAAGCCCCGCTGATCTTATCATAAAAAGCAACATTGCCAGGGATCTGGTTGATATTAAAAGATATAACTACATCACTTTTAACAACCTTGCTTTTATAGGTGCAGGTAATAACACCTTCAATATTATCCAGGCAAAGAACATCACTATCGAAAACTGTTCGATAAGTAATACCAACACCGTTGCGGTACTGGCTTCTTACTCGCCTTTTGTTATGGTTAATAATTGCCTCATCAATAATGCGCTAAGCGGCGGTATTAACCTGGATGCCGGTTGCACTAACGCCTCGGTAACTAACAATACCGTAAAAAATATTGGCCTGGTAGCGGGTATGGGCAAAAGCGGCTCCGGAACGTATGAAGGCATTACCTCGTTTGGCGATAATACCAAAATAGAAAAAAACAGGATAGATAGTATTGGCTATAATGGTATCTATTTTGGCGGTAATTCATCTTATGCTAAAAATAATTACATCACTTACTTTTGCTTGACTAAAGATGATGGCGCCGGTATATACCTGGGCGATTGGTCGAAAACGGCCAACAAAAAAGTGATAGGCAATATTGTGATGCATGGCATTGGTAATTATGCCGGAGCGGGCCATTCAACATCACTGCAGGCCGAGGGTATTTATATTGATGACAATACAGAAAGTGTGAGTATATCGGGTAATACCGTATCCATGTGTGCTAATAATGGTATTAAAATTCATAACGCTAAAGACATAAACATCAGTAATAACATAGTAGTTAACAATGGTATACAGTTAAGGCTCGAGCAAGACCATTATTTAGCTACAAGTACTTACATCCGGAATAATGTGATCAAGAACAATACTTTCTTTTCTATTAAAAACATACAGCCAACTGCTAAGTTTTCAACTCACCAGGATGATATCGCATCATTCGGCCAATTAGACAGTAACTTTTATTTATCCCCAGCTGTAAACAACAAACATGCTGCTATGGTAGCCGCCTCGGTTATCCGCAACGGAAAAGGTATCGATCAAAAATATAGCCTCAGCAACTGGCAATCAACTTATGGCAAAGACGCCTTGTCGTCAGAATTAGCTTCGAATGATAATGTTTTATTTGACTATAATGCCTCGGCCACAGCAAAAACCATTGTATTAAACAAGGCATATACCGATGTGCACAATAACGTTTACAAAAACAAAGTTATCATCGCGCCATATTCATCGGTTGTGTTAATTGCCGGTAAACCAGGTTTGGTTACTGCGGCGATAAATATCAATGATGTTAAATCATACAAAAGCAGTTATTTAATGGCCAATGCTGGTATCAAACAAAAGCCTGCTAAGTTATAAGCCTTAGGCAGATAGCTTATGATGATGAAGTATTTGCGGTTCGTTTGTGTACTGTTTAATATGTTGTTCCAATTCCTCCTTAGAGTTAAAACGGTCCTTTATTTTCCTGGCGGGTACGCCGGCGTAAATAGAGTAGGGTTCAACATCTTTAGTTACTAATGAGCCTGCCGCTATAATGCTGCCTGTGCCAATATGTACGCCGCTCATAATGGTTGATCCGTAACCTACCCAAACATCATCATCAATGCGTGTAACGCTGTTCAGGCCAAGCCAGTTATAATCCGGGTCGCGTATCTGCGATGCCAGGCGCATAGGTACACCAACCTGCTGGTAATTATGATCATACCGGCCCACTAATGCTACGCGGTTGCCCCACATTACATTATCGCCAATAACAGCATCACTTTCTATGAACGAGTCGCGGCCAATGTAAAAGTTCTTACCGATCTCTATTTTTCTTTTGGCCCAAATTCTTACCCTTGCCCCGCTGTAAAACCCGGGGCCAATAGTGTATTTGCGGTATACAACCTTCCTCAAAAAATTGTTGCGTGCTTTTTTAAGTAAATTGATTAAATACATAGCTGTCGGACATTAGCTGGTTAATAATTCCGGATAGCTCAACTGCAACCTGTTGTTTACTGAACTGGGCAGCTATCCTCACATTGTTCTCTCTCATTCTTTCCATTAGTTGTTGGTCATCCAGTAATTTTTTAATCGCATTGTACACGCTGTTGCTATTTTGGGGTTCCACCCACAAACAGTTTTCAGGTGATGATAAAAAATCGACTGCGGCCCTTACCGGAGTGGTAACAACTGCCATGCCAGCAGCCACAGAGTTGAACAGCGCCATTGGGAACCCTTCGGGGAAATAGGTAGGAAATACCAGGATATCACTGTTGGCGTAGTATTTTACTACCTCCCTTTCGGGGATAAAACCGGTAAGTATCACGCCGTCCGACAGGCGTTTTTCCGTAATTACCTGCTTTAAGCTTTCATAGTCGCCGCCATCGCCAACCACTATCAGGGTGGCATTATATTCATCTTTAATCATCGAATAAGCCTCTACGACTTCAAAAATGCCTTTTTCTTTAATTATACGGCCGGCAAAAAGCAGTATCCGATGGTATTCGGGCACATGTAACGTGCTTTTAAAGGTAGCATCGCGTTGAAATGAGCCTGTATTAACTATATTTTTTGTAATAAATATTTTGCCTGTTGGTAAATAATTATTTCTTAATATTTTATTTATTTCTTCCTTGGAAAGAAAAAACCAACAAGAGATATTTTTTTTCAGATAAGGAAAAACGAGTCTACTTAAAAGCACATTTTTGTTTTCAAAAACAGACAAGTCTGAACCATGCGATTTGAGCAGAAAACTGACCCGGTTCCAATAAAAGGTTTTTACAATTAAAATGGTCAAAAAATCGCGCATGCCGGCCAATACTTCCACCCTCGAGTTGAAGTAGATGACATCCGGTTTAAAGCGGTAAGCTATCTTTACCAGGTTAAATGCATTACATAAAATTATCCATAAACGGCCTGCGGAAGAATTATAGCCATCTCTTGCGGCGTACGAAAAATAATCGCATTCATAGCCAAGCTCCTGCAGACCTTCCATCTCATCACGCGCTATTTCCACATGATGCTTTGTGGGCATACTGAACAATATTTTAGGCAGGTTGCTCATACAGGTAAATTACTTGTTGGTCGGGATTGGGCCTTTTCTTTTCTACAGCGGGGTTACCCACAACCGTACTATAAGCCGATACGCTTTTTACTACTACCGCGCCGCAACCGATCTTCGCATTATCGCCTATGGTAATATCGCCTATAATACAGGCGTTGCTGCCTATATCCACATTATTGCCAATAACAGGCGAAGGACTATAAGAGCCATCGGGCAGTTGCCTGGTGCCAATAGTGGTGCACTGCCTTAATTTGCAGTTTTCGCCTATTACAACCTGGTTCGTCATCACCAGCGATTGCCCATGGTACAGGGCCAGGTTCTTGCCTATTTTTGTGTTCCAGGGTATCTCCACACTAAAAAACCACTCCACCAACACCCGGTAAAACAGCAGGTACGGAAAACCAATATAGTAGTAGGCTTTTTGCAGCGAACAGAAATTTGCTATCCTGAATAAGGTGAGGATGATCTTTCCTTTTATATTGCCTTTGTTAGCCGGCCAGTCCTGGGTGATATATTTAAAAAAGTTCATTGCAGGTAACGGTTAAGTGGTAATGTATTTGCCATAGGGTATTTTACTTAAAACATAAATAAGCATACAACTGAGCGACAGGCATACACACATGCTTAATGGTATACCTATGTAGGGTGTTATAAATGCATAATTAAGTTTAAAATGTGCCATAATGGTAATGAGTAAAGGATGGCATAAATAAATGCCAAACCCATAGGTATTTACAACATTTCTGAAACGTATAAATACCGGAGAGCCATTTTGATGCCAGCTTTTTATGAGTAGGAAAGCACCTGTTGATAATAGGAAAACATTTAAAGTGAGATAGTTATAAAAATCGTCCGAAAATGATCCGTGTGCCCTGGTTGTTAAAAAAGTGCCTGTAAATGTGATGATGAATCCTATTGCAAACAGCAACAGGCCTGCATATAAAGTTTGTTTGCTGCACTTAATGCGGCCGGCAATATAATAGCCGAGTACAAGGTAGCCTGCATACCCGCCAAAATACCGCAGGTCGAACGCGGAATGAAGAATGCTAAACTGGTTTAGTGTGACGGTTACAATGCAAAGGCCTAAAAAGTATTGCAGAGATCTGTTATCAGCCACCTTTATCCATGGCTGTAAAATGGGAATAAACAAATACAGGCCAATAAGCATGTAAACATACCATAAGTGAAATTGGGCACCATTGATACATTGCAGCAGAAACCATGAGGCAAACTGCTGCGGGCCGTGAAAACCTTCATTACGAATTTTTAATGCCAAATTCAGGGTGATATACAGCAGGCTCCAGAAGATGAAAGGACTCAGTAAGCGTACCAGCCTTTTCTTCAAAAAATCTTTCAAACTCATGCTGCGCGGCAATAAAAGGCTCCCGGTTATCATTACAAACAATGGTACACAACAGCGGCATACCGATTCGTAAAAGTTTACCGCCCACCAGTTACCGGTAATATTACCATTGGCATCAAATACAACAGGCGTTCCGTACGCGGCAATATGTACCGTAATAACAGCCATTATGGCTATCAGCCTCATGTTTTCTATCCAGGCTATTTTATTATCGACATGTATTGCTTTTTCCATTATGCTGCTTTTTTAACCCGTTTTGTTACCTCGGCCCCGGTTGCAATACAGTACAGGTACATTAACCATGTATATAGCTTTGGCGAAGCGGAAAACAACCTAATAGCATATTTGTGCTTGCTTGCCAACCCGGTTGAAAGGCCGATCAGGGACCTGTAGCTTTTTAGCGTGTTTACCACCCTGTTATAGGTACCTACGTACTTATCCTTTTCGGCTAAGAGCAGCAGGTTAAGCAGCGAAATATTGGCTACTATGTCAAAAGCCTGCGCCTCGGGGACACAGTTTTTGCTGTGCGCCGAAACCATCTCCACCATTTTACCCGATACGTCTATCGTTTCGATATATTTAGGGTTAAATGAGCTCATGCTCACCGAATTATCTCTTACGATGTAGTTGTATTTAACCACATTCTCAAAAGCGGTTATTTGTGCATATATAAATGCTTTGCAGGTGTAAAGAATATCCTCGTAAATGCGTCCTTCAAACTCAATCCCTTTGGCTATAGCCGACTTATATATCTTGTTATTGGCACTGCGGTCAAGGTCGCCTTTAAGGCAGGCTGACAAGGCCTCATCGTGGTTCAACAGCACTGCGCCCTTGCTTTCGGCCGGACTCACTGTTTTATTGGGGAAAATCACCCTGAGGCGACAAACTGATATATCCGCATCGTATTGCAGCGCGTTTTTAATAAGCAACTCGTACATATCGGGTTCAATCGTGTCATCACTATCAATAAAGCCAATGTATTGGCCCGTGGCGACTTGTATGCCTGTATTACGTGCTGCCGAGGCCCCAGCGTTTGGTTGGTTTATTACCGTTATCCGGTTATCTCCGGTTTTAAAATGCCGGCATATTAAACCACTGTTATCTGTAGAACCATCATTCACCAATATCAGTTCAAAATCTATAAAAGTTTGGTTCAATATCGAGCGTATGCAATCCTCAATATAGGCCTCTTTATTGTACACAGGAACAATTATGGATAAGAGTGGCATGACGAGCGTATTAATTTGTCTATATATATAATTGTTATTAATTGGTGTAACTGAAACTCGTTAATTGTAAAACAGGTAACGTTCAAATAGGTTTCTTTGATTTTGCTAACTGTTAACCAGGATCGCGTTTAAGCCGAGCTCTTTATGTAGACAACAGCTTCTTTTTTCAGAATAAACAGCACTATTAAAGATAGCAGGCCAAGTATGACCGCAAATCCGCTAAAAAAAACCAGCGAGCCTAAAATTTCTGTAAAGTGCGAGCAACAAAATATTGTCAATGCTATTGCGCCGTAAAACAGAATACAATGCTTTATTTCAATTATCTTTTTCCGGGTAAGGTATACATCCTGTAAAATATGGAATACAATAAAGGAAGCAAAAACCGAGAGGTTGACCACCGACAGGTCCTTCACAAAATAAAAACCGGCAAAACACCCCAATACATTTATTAAAAGGCTTACAATGTTGAACCACATATCCAGCTTTTCCAAGCCGATAGCGACAATGAGATTTGCTTGGAGCAAAACGGTAGGCAATAGCAAATAGGTTAAAAACATTTGCTGCAAACAGGCTACAGAACCGGGATAATGTTTGCCGAACGCAAATGGAATGATAACCGGCGAGAACGAATAAATGAACGCGTAACACAGTATGGCAAAAATGGTATAGCCAATAAATATCTTTTTATAAAGGTCCTTTAAGCCGGAATAATTGTTTTCGTTAAACAGCTTAATGAATTGCGGGTAAACCGTTGCCGACGCCACAACGGGTAATATCTGCAAAACCGAAAATACGCGGAATGCTATCTCATAATCGGCAACGCTGCTTAGGGTAAGCATTTTTGAAATAATGATATTGCCTATCCGCCAGTATATGATCGAGATGCTGCCGATAACCATAAACTGCCAGTTTTTTATGATGAGATCCTTAATATCCTGGTAAGACGTTTTTGCCAGCCAAAGTAATTTTAAACTGATCCGGATAGGCGAACCCAGCTTTAAAAATAAACTTACGGTGAGTAACCGCACAACGATCATCATGACCGAAAGCATAACAACCGATAGCGGGTGGATAAACAGCAGGCATCCCACCAATAGCTTTAGCAGCCCGTCTATCACTAAAACCGATGCCGTTTTATATTGCTTTGCTTCGGCAATGTTAAGTGTGCGCAATGCATTGATAAAATTATCGAATATGATATTGGTGCCCAGTATAAAGCACAAAAGCCGTATCTGGCCGCTCTGGTATAAAAAGAACGACAACACGATGTTTACCAGGTAAAACAATAAGCCCAGCCCGATTTGTGTTTTTATAAACTTGCCTGTAAAAGTAGTTTTGTCATCTTCGAGCGCATATTGGCGTATAAACCATTGCCCCAGGCCCATGGATGAAAATGCCGCCACTACCTGGTAAACGGTATTTGATATCAGGAAGCCTCCAAACTCGGTAGTATTATATTTACGCGCTACAATTACAAAAAAAAGGCATACAAACAGGATCTGCAGGACGTTTGCTACCACACCCCACAAACCATTTTTTATCATAGATGATTGTAAATAATTAGATTTCATAAGTTTCATTCAATTGATAGGCCGGCTCATCAGCCAGGTCTTCTTCGTCATATTCGTTTTCAGGATAGGTAATGATCAGCACTACCATACTTACTACTACAATGAATATCCTGTAATCATAAATAGAGTAAACCGTATTAAAGGCAACCAGCCAACAAACCAAAGAGGCCAGCAGAAATGCAACCTTGGTTTCATTATATACAATTGCCGCTTTAAAGCCTTTTACCAGCGGCACCAGCATGAACAGTATGAAAATGCCAAAACCGGTAAAGCCCAGTTCCACCATAATTTTAAGGTAGCCGTTCTCGGGCTGGTCAAAGTATATACGCTGGCCGCTTTCAATTTCAAGGTATTGGTTTTGATTATGCCTGATCACGTAGTTTTGATAATTACCCGAACCGATACCCAGCCATGGATGCTTATCGGCTATTTGGTAGGCCTCTGTCCACAAACCCTGGCGGAACTGAAGGTCGTCTGAGATGTTTTTCGCCCGGTCGAAAACGCCGGAGTGGATGGATATGGTGGTAAACAAAATGCCGGCAGCTACGAGTGCAATGGCGCCCATGATACGATATCGGCCTGCCGCTATAAAAAAGGAAATAACAGCGCCTATAACAAAGCCCCCGAAGGCAGACCGGCTCCCGGCAAGGTTAATGGCTATAATAGCTAAGGCAAAAACCAGGTAGTTTAAATACATATTTCTCCTGCTTCTTCCGGGTTCGGGGTACAGGAACAGGAAACTCCCCATGGCCAGGTATTGCCCATGCCCCTGCGAATCATAAAATACTCCCGGGTAGCGAACAATGTGAAAAACAGGGTCGATGGTATTGGGCGAAAGTTCAGAATAAAAAGTAAACTTTAAACCGATAACTACTTGTACTGCAAGAAATGCCAATGAAATTAAATAGCTAATTTTCAATGCTTTGATGGCTTTGATATGGAATAAATTATCCCTAAAGCATTCTGTGAGTAAAAAGCGACCGAAGATGAATATAGGGAAGATTTTTACCAGGTTTAAGTAAGCCTTACCCGGAAACTCGGATAACAGCCCGCCCAGCAGCACAACAATGCCCAGCGCCATAAAAAGCAGCAGGTAAAAGTTGTTACGGTGCTTTAAATTGATGGTAGTAAAATCCTTCAATAAAAATACCAGGCAATAAAAGCACAGGGCGTCGAACATTTTAAAGCCGCCCCATGCCTCTTTAGTTATCTTCAAATCCATAAATGGCAGCATGCACAGTATAAAAAACAGGCATGACTGCACCGTATTCCCATTATAAAATATATTCAGAATAAAGAGCAGGATAACTAAAGCCGGTAAAATTGCTGTTATTATATTCACTGTATTTTAAACAAGAAGTAGAAATTTAATTAGGTAAAACAAAACCATTATCTGGGTTAAAACCGGGATAAAAGATTTCTCCAGGCTACTTTCATCGATTTTCTTTGACCTTCGTTGTAGTAGCTGTTATCGTAATTATACCCATAGCCGTATTTGTTCTTCGTTATGCCGTTAAAAACAATATTCATGTTGGGCAATTTTTCCGTTTCGTAAACTTCTTTTATAAAGTTTAATTCTTCTTTCCCGGTATGGCCCTGCCTGATAACGTATAATGAAATATCAGCCTCACGCGCTATGATCAATGAATCGGTTACCAAATGTGCGGGTGGCGTATCTATAACTATTTCATCGTACCTGCCGCGCAGGTTTGCGATCAGCTCACTTAATCTTTCTTTCTCAAGTAACTCGGCCGGTTCAGATGCGATATGGCCGGCGCCTATAACATTCAGGTTGTCAATATTGGTGGCCTGAACAATATCCTGTACCGGGATATCATTATACTGCAGGAACTCGGTAATGCCCGGATGATCTTTAACTAAATTGAAGATACCCGAAACTTTCGGCTTACGCAGGTCCATTTCCAACAATACCGTTTTTTTACCCGAAGCAGCCAATGAAGCGGCAAGATTTGAACTAACAAAGCTTTTTCCTTCTTTTGATACGCTCGAAGTAAGCAAGGTTACCCTACCTTTATGCTCATTGTCAGACACGGCATAGCCATAGGTGCCGGTTAAAGCAATTTCTTTGTGAACATTGGGCTCTAACAGGCTAAGCGGTTTTTTATTCAGGTGCAGGTAATGCAGGTTGGTACGAAGTGCCCTGAACTGCTCACCAACCAAATGATGTATTTTGTTAACTACTATTGAGTTTTTCTGATCCGACTCGTATGACAGTTCGGCTATGACAGGAACATCGGTTACATTAGCAATATCTCTGCGTGAAGTAATTTTATTGTAGATAGAGTTACGCGATGAGATGATTACGATAGGGAAGCCTAAGCCACACAGCAAAGCAATAGCCATTACAACAGATTTGCGCGGCCATTTTATATCGCTGATGTTCGCTTTATCTACCACCCGCGCATCTACAAAGGTTGAGGCATAGCTTAAAGCGAGCTCTTCTCTTTTTTGCAATAAGTATACGTACAGGTTCTCTTTAATAGACGATTGCCTTTTCATATCAACTACCTGGCGCTCTTGCCCCGGTAAGGTTTTTATCGAGGTTTGGAAATTATTCTTGAAGGTTTCGAGCCCGGCTTTAGTGCTTATCAGCGATTTTTTAAGGCCCCGTATCGTTTCTTTTATCGAACCTTTTGTTGCCTCTATCTGCTTATTAATGGGTTCAAAAACAGGATTACCTGGCGGGGTAATAGCCAGTAACGAGGTTTTTTTAAGCTGCAGCTGGGATAGTTTCTCTATCGAGCTGTTTAAACCCGGATCGGAAATACCCATGGTAGCGGGTATACTTTCGTTAGTAGACGGCGAATTAACATAACGCTCCAATTCTTCGATCACACCTAACTGAACATTTACATCATTAAGTTTGCTCTGGTTTGCCTGCGAGCTTTCCAGGTCGGCTTTTACCTGGGTGCTGATATCTGTCAATCCCTGGCTGCTCCGGTACCCGGCAACGTTGCTTTCGGCCCTGTTCAATTCGCCGGTAAGCGATGCCAGGCGGTTATCAATAAAATCGATGGTTGATTTTGTTTTGCGCTTTTCTTCAATATAAGCGGCCCTGTTATAATATTTCACCAGGTCATTTAAAAAATCCTCACCACGCTTCGCTACTTCATCAGTAATAAACAAACCAATTGTAGGCGAAGATTTATCAAGTAAATGGGCATCCAAAGCTTTTAAATAATTATTGCTCACCAGGTCAGGGTCGTTCAGATCAATCGTGATCTCCGATCCTATATACTGATCGGTAAAAGGGGTGGATTGCAGCGTCCAGGAACCAAACGAATTTCGAACCTCTTTACCAAAATCAACCGTGAGCGGTTGCCCGCTCAGGTTTGTGACCTGGAATGAGTTTTTACTTTTTATAAGTACATTTAATTTATTGCTGTTTAAAATGCCTGTTTTATTAAGCAATACAAATTTTACCGGAGCTGTTTCATACAGATCGACAGTTTGGAGGCCTTTTTTCGTTTTATATGATGTCCACAGTTGCAACGAGTCAACAACCTGGCTTATCAGATCTTTCGACCGGATAATTTCGATTTCTGTTTCCGCGTTTTTAGGCGAGGTGGATTGTTGCAGCTCAGGCAAAGCTACTTTCTGCTCGGATGTTTTTTTCTCATCCTTTACCAGGATGGTTGAAGTTAATTCGTAAACAGTATTGGCAGTGCGTAAATAAGCTAAACCGGCGGCCACAGCTATCAATATGCCAAGTAAAAAAATTGGCCAGTGGTAAATGTATTTTTTTAAGATCTCCCTGAAATCGATAAACTGGTTCCGGTCTGTCTGGTTGGTAAGGGTTTGTCTCCGTGTGTTCATGGCTTAACGATGAAAAATGGATATGGCTATTGCAACTAACGAAAGTGCTGATATGATCAAACTGGCTTTTTGGTAACCGGTGTCTGCATTTTCTAACTTAAGTTTAGTTGGCTGAACGTAGATCAGGTCGTTAGGTTTTAAATAGAAATATGGTGATTGAAACAGATTTTTTGATGTCATATCTATCGGGATATAAGTTCTTTTTCCGTCTATTTCCCTAACTAAAATTACATCCTGGCGTTTACCGGTTATATTCATATCTCCGGCTAAGCTTAGCGCTTCCGTTACTGTGAGGCGCTCGCCGTTGCTGGTGTAAACGTTGGGGCGCATAACATCACCCATTACAGCCACTTTAAAGTTTACGATTCTTACATACACGGTGGGGGTGTTTAGGTAAGTTGCCAATTGTTGCTGCAGTTTTACAGCTAATTGATTAGATGTTAAACCTGCAACTTTAACCGTGCCTACCAGTGGTAATAAAACCTCGCCCTTTTGATCAACCACGTAGCCGTAAACAGGGCTTGATGCATTAGTGCCCGAATTTTGAACGCTATTTGAAAATACGTTAGCCGCTTCCTGGTTTGTACTTGTAACGCTGATGGATATCTGGTCTTGCGGCTGTATCGTGATCATATCCATGTTTGTGATAGTTTCCGAGGTAACCTTCGACCGGTCGACATCTTGCCAGTAAGGCACTTTATCGTAAGAAGCGCATGATGCCAGCATAAAAAGTATAAAACCCGTTACAAATACTTTTAAAACATTTGTTAAGCAGAGAGTTGAGTTTGTTTTCATAGTAGTATATTTATTAGTTTAAAAGTTAAATAGTTAATAGCACTTTGCAATAAATTGTTTTAATAAGCGTTTTTTTCTCCCCGAAAAATATTTATGATGGTATAGAACATGATTTTAACATCCAGCGCTACCGACCAGTTTTCCATGTACCATATATCGTGCTCAACCCTCTTCTCCATTTGCCATGTTTCTTTTGTTTCGCCCCTGTAACCGTTTATCTGGGCCCAGCCGCTAATGCCCGGTTTTAAAAACTGACGAACCATATATTTGTCGATTATTTTGCTGTATTGCCCAGTATGAGCAAGCATATGCGGCCTTGGGCCTATAATGCTCATATACCCCATTAACACATTAAAAAACTGGGGAAACTCGTCAAGACTGGTTTTGCGCATAAAGCGGCCAATAGGTGTAATGCGGTCATCGTTCAGTGTAGCCTGGCGCATATCGCTATCGGCATTCATCCTCATGCTCCTGAATTTGTAACACCAAAAGGGTTTGTTGTTACGGCCGCTGCGCTGCTGGGCAAAAAATACAGGGCCCGGGCTTTGTATTTTTATGATTAAGGCAAGTAGCGGATAAAGCCAGCTGAAAATAAACACAATAACAAACAAGCTTACAGCGATATCAAACAAGCGCTTTTTTACCCGGTTACCAATATACTCCAGCGGTTCTTTGCGGGCGCTTAGCACCGTAAAGTTTCCCATCCTGTCAAACCTGAAATTGGCTTCCAGCGCACTCAGATCGGGTACAAACTTTAAGCGGATGCAATTCTTCTCGCCTTCTTTTATCAACTCGGTTAAATCATTCATCTTATCGGCATTAACCGAAACGAATACCTCTTCAATGCCCGACTCGGCCGCTATCCTGAGTTGCTCTTTAGCTGAGATCTTTTTAGTAGAGATTTGTGTTTTCCCGACAGTTAAGCCCTGGTCCAGGTAACCCGCGAACCTCAGGCTGCTCTGTTTGAGGAGGTAATCGCCCAGCCTCAATGCGCCTTCGTTCATTCCTAAAACAGCTACAGCTTTTCGCAGGTCATCATTGTTTGATAAGAAGCTGATAACGGCAGTTCCAATGAGTCGGCTTATGATAAAGCCTAAAGTGATGTTCACATAAAAGATCAGTAAAAATTGTCTTGGAAAATCTGTCTGGTTACTAAAGAACAAGTAAGAAAGAAACAGGAAAATGTGGAGTGCTACGCTGCGCCATGTTGCTTTGTAGACGTATTCAATATTGCTTAAGCTGCTTTCGGTATATAACCTGTAAATACTTGTACACAGCATCCAAATAAGATTACAAATAATTAAATTAGCTTTGTGTGCACCGGGGTCTATATGTATCCCGGCTTTGCTTGATAAATTCAAACCAATAAAAAAGCAGAGATTCACCAGTGCTATGTCTGTTAGCGCAAGCAGGTATCTTAAAATATAAAAGTAACGTGTTTCCATTCATTCAGCACTTAGTATTATTCACCTTCTGTTAAATTACATTTCTTAGATAGAAAAAATATTGTTTTATAGTTATAATTTTATTTCTTTTGGAGCAAAATCAAAAGTTGTGCCAAATAAAATTTGGGATACCATTACAATATGAAAATTAGATGTTTAAAGAAATAAATTTAATTTAAATGAAATTTTAATTGACTGTAAGATAATATATGGATCGTAAAATTTAAATTATTTATTGGGTATTAAATAATTTAAATTCGTTTTTAGCACGAAGCGAGCATATAGCAAAACAAATTATTAGTTATTTAATTTAGTAAGGAGTCTTTTCAAAAAGACCCACACTTTATAAATAATAAAAAATGAAATTTTTTTGCTTGGGATGTTTGATGCTGGGATATCTTAATTGCTATGCAATAAATTATTACGTTAGTGCCCAAAAAGGTAATCACAAATATAGCGGGTTAACGCCGTCAGCACCAAAGAAAAACATTAACGAAGCGGCTGCTTTAAGCCGCCCGGGCGATACCGTTTTTGTTATGAACGGTACTTACGTTAACACTTGCCCGGCTTGTAATGTGGTAGATATTACCAGGAGCGGCAATGCGTTAAAGTACATCGTATATGCTAATTATCGCGGCCAGCACCCGGTAATAAAATTTACCGGCTGGATAGGAATAGCCATAACTAACGGCGCGAGTTATATTAAGATCATGGGCTTCGAAATAATAGGCGCTAATGCTAAAATATCGCTAACCAAAGCATTAAGGCAGCAAAAAAGCTGCGCCAACCCGAAGGGGGATTTTGAACCGCTCTATAACGGAAACGGGATAGTGGTTGATGGGAAAACGGCAAAACACTCGCATCATATTGTTATCGCTAAAAACATTATTCATGATTGCAGTGGTGGCGGGATAGGCGCTACCCATGCCGATTATATTACTGTTGAAGGTAATTTAGTGTACAATACGAGTTGGTATACCGTATTCGGAACAAGCGGTATCGCGTTTTACCAGTTCTGGAACTTTGATAATGCCAGAGGATACCATAATGTGATAGCCAACAACAGGTGTTATAATAACAGATCGTTGGTGCCCTGGATCAAAATATGCCAGCTATCCGACGGTAACGGAATTATTGTGGACGATTTTAGAAACAAGCAAAACGGATCTAAATTGGGGCCATACCGCAACCGGACGCTCATCCAAAACAATGTGTGCTGGTATAATGGGGGCACAGGTATTCACACCTTTCAAAGCGATCATGTTGATATGATAAACAACACGGCTTATTGCAACTCGCGTACAAAAGGGTTGAACGCTGGCCAGATATTATCGGGATTAAGTTATGATAACAGGATTGTGAATAACATATTGGTTGCCGACTCGGGCATCGTTATTAATTCTAACTTTCATAACTCGCGCTTAACTTACTGTTATAACCTACATTTTAACATTACGCATCCAAAGAGAGAGATAGTCCGGATATCCGACAAGACATGCATAACCGGTGTTAACCCGCAATTTATTATGCCGGGAAATAAGCTTAACGCGAATTTTAATCTTAAAAATACAAGCCCGGCACTACGCCATGGTCATCCGCGCATTTTTAGCAGGGTTGATTTTAATGGTAAAAAGCGTGCTTTACACAATGCTCCAGATTTAGGAGCTTACGAGAATTAACAGATAGTTAAGTTCTGATAACCCAACAAAAAAGCTCTTTTGAGTAATTTAAAGTGCTTTTCAGCAATAGCGGCATCATCTATCGAGCGATGTAGGAGGTTGAACAAAAAATATACCCCCGAAATAACTATGTTTATTGGCTACCTTTGCCGACTAAGATATAGGGATATGGGATTACCGCTGAGGATAACGTTTAAGGATGAGGATTACATTTATCAGATCAATGATAGTAACCAGATCAATCAAAATACTACCGAATTAGAATTAGTAATTAATGGCGCAACCATTAAATTAAAAAAGGATGTAAAAAACAGTTGGGTACAAAATGGGGGGGATGAAACCTTTAATCCCGAACTCATTCAGGCACTTGGCAGGTCTGTTTCGTTGCGTTTAAGGATGTGATGGCGTTATTAAAGAATAGGAGGATGTACCACAAAGCAAAAAACCCTCTCAGTTTTACTGAAAGGGTTTAAACCCGGTGGTCGCATCAGGGCTCGAACCTGAAACCTACTACTTAGAAGGCAGTTGCTCTATCCAGTTGAGCTATGCAACCATCGCAAATTGCTTTGCGGGTGCAAATATGCACAAAATTGAGAATTTAAAAAAATGCAAACCTAAATTAGCTTATAACTTCTTTAACATAAAGTTGCGGTATTCTATCTTCATAGGTGGACCAACGTGTACCTGCACACCAATAAAGCCGCTCATTTTTCGGTTAGCCGGGTCGTTATCGGTAACCTCGCTCATCAGCACACCGTTTATGTAATGTTTCAGGTTATTACCTTTCGCTATAATATGCAGTTCATTCCAGTCGTCGTATTTTATAGCTTTTAGCAGGCCGGCTTTGGTACCAATGCTATCTGCAAGGCGTGGTTTGCCATTTTCGATAACAGTTCGCTGCCCGCGAAGTGCTAAAAACTGGCGCCCGCGTTCCTCGTAGTTTTGGCCGCTGTAGCGCGGATAGCCCAGGTTATATTTGTCTTTCCCGTCAAGGTCGGCCTGGTAGCCTTTAAGGGCATAGGGCAAGGTATCAACACGTGTGCTGCGATAGTTAATACCGCTGTTTCCTTTTGCCGAAATGCGATACTCAGCCTTCAATTCAAAATCGGCAGGCTGTTCTTTGGTATAGATGAGAAAGGTATTTACTTTGATAATGGTGGCGGGCGTGATCTCGCCAATGATCTCGCCATTTTCTACACGCCAGTATTTCGGGTCGCCCTCCCAGCCGGCGAGGGTTTTACCATCGAAGATGGGGTGGAAGCCGCTATCCGGAGTTTTTAATGCACTGCACCCAATTAAAAAAAACGGTATCAGTAATGAATACTTATAGTATCTCATAAATATTTGAGATTAAAAAAGAATAGCGATGAGGGAATCCCATCGCTATCTTTATTACTTTTTAGCCGGTATCTGCGCCAATAACCATTTACTCAGATCATCTGCCGCTTTATCATTGTCATAGCCGGCAGGCAGGTGGCCGTTGGTGTATTCGTTATATAGCCATGGGTCGCCAACGGCAAAAACAGTGCCTTTACCATACTTAACGGTAGCCATTAATACCGCGCCATCCTTGGTATAAACTGGTTTGGCATTGCCGCTTAAGGTTATAGAGCTCATATCCTTGAGGTATATTTTTTTTGCGGTTTTAAATATCGGGTGCCCGTCGGGTATCATTAATGTACCGGCGGCAATATTGTTGCCTATTACATGGTTTTGTATATCGTCGTTAAAGTGCAGGCCAAAAGTTTCGGCCAAAACATTAGCGCTCGGCAGGTTTACGTTGGTGCTGTCGTTAGCCAGTATTACCAATACACCGCCCGCTTTAACCCATTCGGCTATCTCTTTGGCATCTTTTTTCGTAATTAGGTTGGGGCTGGCTGTTTCCTTTTTGTTATCGGGGTCAACAATAATATAAACATCAACACCTTTCAGGTTTTTAACGGTAGGAGCCACTTCCAGGCTTTTTAATTTGGCACCATATTTAACAAAGGCATCGCCCCAGTTCGAGTAGCCGTTCAGGTCTTTTTCTTCCCATATATAATGGAAGCGTTCCATTTCGCCTGCCGCGTTTTTATGAAACTCGTGGTTGAAATAATAATCCAGGTCAACAATCCAGTTTGGTCCCTGTGCTTTTACTTTTGGTGCTGCGATTATAAACAGCGCGATAAATAAGATCGATTTGATTTGTTTCATTATATAGTGTTTTATTGGTAATGTAAAGGTATAGTTAATCGGTTAAATAATGCCTGACTACCTGTAAAAATACAGATATATAAACAAAGTAAAATTATGCCGGTTGAGCAAAAGTGTATCCGTAAATGGATTTGATATGTTAAAGATTGTTAATACTTAGGTAATAATTTGAATGCATTGGTTTGATTGAGTACACAATATTTTATATTTGCGGCTTAACGCGGAAAAAGCCTTAGCAGGCCGGTATTCACCTAAATTAGTATTGTGCCAGATAGTATTGTAATCGTCCCGACCTATAATGAAAAAGAGAACATTGAGCGCCTGTTGGATAAGGTGTTTTCTTTGGAGCATGATTTTCATGTGCTCATTATTGATGATGGTTCGCCCGATGGTACGGCCGATATTGTAAAACGTATCCAAAAGGAATACCCTGAACGTCTTTTTATTGAAGAGCGTGCCGGCAAGCAGGGCTTGGGCACCGCTTATATCCACGGGTTTAAATGGGCCATAGCGCATCATTACGATTTTGTTTTTGAGATGGATGCTGATTTTTCGCATAATCCCGACGACCTGATACGCCTGCGCCAGGCTTGTGTTGATAATGCCGATATGGCCGTTGGCTCGCGTTATGTTACGGGCGTAAATGTGGTTAACTGGCCCATGAGCCGTGTGCTGATGAGTTACTTCGCATCGGTATATGTGCGCTTTATTACCGGTATAGATGTGCAGGACGCTACTGCCGGTTTTGTATGTTATCGCCGCAAGGTGTTAGAGACCATTAAACTGGATAAGATACAGTTTGTAGGTTACGCCTTCCAGATAGAAATGAAGTTTACCACCATTAAGCATGGTTTCCGCCTGGTGGAAGTGCCTATCATTTTTACCGACCGTACCCTCGGCACCTCCAAAATGTCGACCCGTATCTTTCGTGAAGCATTCATCGGCGTTTTGCAGATGAAGATAAACAGCTGGTTTAAGAAATATGAGCAGGTTTAGTCCGGAGTAAGAGGTCTGATTGATTGCCTCGATAATCGCTACTTCAAACAAATAAGTATCTCTGTTTCCAGTTTGGATTCATCGTGGGTCCAGTGTCCATAAACTTCCAGCCATGGGAAACAGGTATCCAATTTTTGCCGCGCAATAGCCTCTCTTATTTGTACATATACGGCAGGCAGTTGCTGGTACGTCCCCACATGTTTATAGTAGGCGTACCTTTTAATATCCACCTGAACTAACTCCAGCCCTGTACCTGGTTGCGGTACATTTCCCAACTCAACCCCTGTGAATAGTTTTTCATTTGCTTCATATACCCAAACATTGACGCCCTTATGCTTTAAATCATTCGATCGTATTTTGCTCCACATTTCGTCCATCAGTTTCATGCCTGTTTGGGCAAATGTTCTGTTTACTGCGATGCCCGACACGCCGTACAAGGTAAGGTTGTAGTTTTGGTTGATGATCCGGAGTTCCATTGGTCGCTTGTTTATGCTAATTTAGAGAATAAGTAGAAAGATATCAATTCGTCTGTTGACTTATCCCTTTGCATTGCGTAGTAGGGTGAGTCAAACAATTGCACCCACACGTTGTAGTATAATAAAGCTTATGCGATGCTTACCGAAAGCGCTACAATAAAAATAAAGATTGACGATGATGAACGCGAAATCTGCGTGACGCCCCTGTTTCTCCATAGTGAGAAACAGCCCTGGGAACCAAACGAGATATTTGAATTGCAGGAAACAGGCAATAACGATAGCGGGAATTTTACGTTATTTGAAGAACCGGTTGAACTGGGTAAGATAATTGTAGACGACCAAAAGGAATGGCGCTATGAAGGCGATGGCGACATGAATGAAAACATATTGCAGCAAATAGCCGAATTTGTTTTAAATTACGAAGAAGGCCAATAACCCATTGTAAGCAATACCATAAATTTATTAACATAGTATGCATTAAACCTGTATTTTAGCACCCTGTTTACAGCATATATGGATACTGAATATTATATTTTAGAGTCGGGTAAAAAAGAAGGCCCTTTTACCGGGCAGGAACTGATGGACAGGCCGCTTGAGCCCGATGATCTGGTGGTGCAGCCCCTGCAAACCCAGGGCACCGAAGCCCACTTGCTACCCGAGTTTAAGGAGTACTTTATTAACGAGGGTATCTACTATCCAACACCCGAAAATACTTCAAGTTTTTGGTTGCGTCTGCCCGCTTTTATTATCGACTCGATAATTGTGGTATTTACTACCGAATTGCTTGCGCTTCTCTTCTTTCCGGCTTTTATGGCCCGGCTGCAGGGTATTTTTACCATGAACTTTTTAATGGACCCAAAGATCCAGGAGAACCTGTTAAAATACCGTACAGAATTACTGATCATACAGGTAGCCATATTTACCGCGACAGTTTTATACCACTCGTTATGCGAATCGAGCAGGATGCGCGGCTCTGTAGGTAAATACATTTTTGGTTTGGCTGTGGTTGATCACCTGGGCTATGCCTTAACTTTCGGCCATGCGTTCTTCCGTAATATCGGGAAGATAATTTATGATATCATCAGCTTTGTTGTGGGCCCGCTGGCATTCCTGGCTTATTTAAAGATACTGTGGAGCTACCGCCACCAGGGGATACATGACCAGATATCGGGTTGCTTTATTGTAAAGAAGAATAAGTAAAAAGATGGAAGATGTGGGATGGAAAACGGAAGATGTAATTAGACTGAACTGCGTTAGGGATCGCAGTGAAAAGCCCGGAGTCCCGATTCTTCATCGGGACGAGGACTTGTAACGTAGAGCCCGGGCCGCAGGCAACGCCCAAATTATTTATTTAGTTAAGTATAGACACTTAAATGGGTAACGGTTTATTAGGCTTGATATTAAGTTCTTTTCTGAGTCGTGTACGCATAAGCATCTCAAGCTCCATCAATGCTTCGTCTACGCCATTTGAATCATAACCTTGAAAACTTTTAATAAACTTCTTGTATAGAATAACTTCGTCGTTTTCCCCATACAAAATAAATTGAATTTGTGCCTCATCAAGAAGAGCTATTAAGGCTGGGTTTTTAAATGGATCTTTATTCTTAGCTATAAAAAAATAAACGTTAAAAAATGCTTGTAACATTTGTAGCCTATATTCTATTCTTTTTTTTGCTATTTCATTTTTCCTATTCAAATGGCTATTAATGAACCATCCGACTATTAATGCGATGAATGAAAGTGGCGTAATCCAATCTTTTATTGTTTCCATTAACGAGGCTATAATCATACTTCAGGGTTATTAAAAATTCCCATGCAATTTACTCATCCAATACCAACCTTTTTCGTTTGGTAGATAATATTTTAAGGTTTCTAAATTCTTAGTAACAGATCATTCTCAATCTGCAAATACTCTCTAAATAAACTTTACCTTCCCCCAGCCAATAACATCCGTCAAATTCCTAACTTTGCATCAATATAAATACTATGGATGCTCACGCTATAAAAGCACTTAAAGGCCGTTACTGTAACTCGTTGACTGAATACTCCCGTTTTAAAACCCGCGAGGTATTTATTGGCGATGTGCCTATGGGTGGCGATAATCCTATCCGCATCCAGAGCATGACTACCACCAACACCATGGATACCATAGCCACGGTGGAGCAAAGCATCCGCATGATAGATGCCGGCTGCGAGTATGTGCGTATTACCGCGCCCAGTATAAAAGAGGCCCAAAACCTGGCCGAAATAAAAAAAGAAATGCACAAACGCGGCTATAAAACCCCACTGGTTGCCGATATACATTTTACCCCCAACGCCGCCGAAGTTGCTGCCCGGATTGTTGAGAAAGTGCGTGTTAACCCGGGCAACTACGCCGATAAAAAGAAGTTCGACCAGTTAACCTATACCCAATCGGAGTACCAGGCCGAACTGGATCGTATCTATAAAAAATTCGCGCCGCTGGTAAAGGTTTGTAAAGAGTACGGCACGGCTATGCGTATTGGCACCAACCATGGTTCGCTGAGCGACAGGATCATGAGCCAGTATGGCGATACGCCGCGGGGCATGGTAGAATCGGCAATGGAGTTTATGCGCATGTGCGAGGATATGAATTATTATAACCTCGTTATCTCCATGAAATCGAGCAACCCGCAGGTAATGGTGCAGGCCTACCGCATGCTGGTTGAGACCATGGTTGCCGAAGGCATGAACTACCCGCTGCACCTGGGCGTTACAGAAGCCGGTGATGGCGAAGACGGCCGCATAAAATCAGCCGTGGGCATAGGCACTTTGCTGGAAGACGGCCTTGGCGATACCGTCCGTGTGTCGTTAACCGAAGAACCGGAGTACGAAATTCCGGTGGCGCAGGCGCTGGTGAAGAGATACGAAGTCAGAAGTCAGAAGTCAGAAGTCGGAGCTGAGGGAGTTGACGCAATACGCAATACACATTACGCAATACCATCTCATTCACCCTATGAATATCAAAAAAGAGAAACCTACGAAGCTAACGCTTTTATAGGCGGGCATATGGTGCCAAGGGTGGTGGTCGACCTGTCGGCCGCAAACCTGAAAGACCCTGCTGTATTGAACGATGCCGGTTACCTGTACAATACATTGCTGGATAAATACAATATGGCCGAGCAGTCGGTTGATTTTGTTTATTTGGCCGATGCCTTGCCGTCGTTTAATTTCCCCGGTAATTTAAAGCAACTGTACAACCATGCAACCTGGCTAAAGCTTGGTAATAAAACCCTTTGCCACCCGGTTTATAGTTTGAATGAGTACGTCAACGCCACCGAGCGCGACCATGCCCTAAACCTGGTGAAGCTTAAAACCGCCGACGTGGAATCGGAAGATTTTGGCTCGATGCCTTTAGATAAGACCCTGGTTTTTGTTTTGGAAACAGATGCCCTTAACGGGATGCAGGACGAGCGCGCGTTTTTCTTCAAAATGGAAGAATTGGGATTGGATGTTCCAACAATTATTAAGCGTACTTATCCCGAAAGTGAATTTGATATGAGCCGGCTTGGCGACATCACCAGCGCCGATGAGCCGGTTTCAAAACTGCAGCTTTATGCTGCTACCGATATGGGTGCCCTGCTGGTGGATGGTTTTGGCGATGGTATATGGATAGAGGCGCCGTCAATCCCGAATAAAGTAATTACTTCAACGGCTTTCGGTATATTGCAGGCCACGCGCTCGCGTATATCCAAAACCGAATACATATCCTGTCCAAGCTGCGGCCGTACATTGTTCGATCTGCAGGAGACCACGCAGATGATACGCAGCCGCACCAGTCATCTTAAAGGTTTAAAAATTGGCATTATGGGCTGCATAGTGAACGGCCCCGGCGAAATGGCCGATGCTGATTACGGCTACGTAGGCGCTGGGCCGGATAAGATCACCCTGTATCGCGGTAAAGAAGTGGTGGAGAAAAATGTGAGTGCCGCCAACGCCCTCGATCAGTTGATCGGTATCATTAAAGACGATGGTAACTGGATAGAGCCATCCCTATAAAAAAAATGGCCCACCCTGCATTGGAGTGAGCCACGATTATTGATATTAAAAAACTACTTAGACAGCTCCATCGCAAGTATGGGTTCGTTATGTAGTTTGCCTTGCAGCGCCAGTTGTAGCGTGCTGTTTAAAGCCTGGCGTGTGTGATTATTGTTAACCTTTATTTTTTTGCCGCTCACGTTTTCCTGGTAAAGCAGTACATTATCCAGGTTGTAAAACCGTACAACACTTTCTTTCGGTGTGTGTTTATTACTTTCAATCACCCAATAACCGTTCTCCGGAACCTGAAGTTTTTGTGCTTGCGCGAAGCCTGCTATCGCGGCCAATGCTAAAATTAATATTGCTTTTTTCATGATGTTGTTTTTAATGATGAACCAAAAGTATATCTGATGGTAAACTGTTTATAGCACCGCCTACACTCAGAAAGGTTACAGCGGCGAACCGTGTTTTTTAGGGTTTTAAAGCCATTTATCTGCTAAATGATGTATAAAAGTGTGTTTCGCATGTTGTTCGTCTGCATAACTGTGCTTTTTGTCGACAAGGGCATGGTCACTATCTTTTATTTATGCTATTAAAAGTAACT
>Ga0070659_100000722_pt1 | contig 23972 bp, 30 predicted proteins | sample KBSC23metaG_FD_64666 | JGI IMG/M metagenome (GOLD analysis project Ga0070659, IMG submission 64666) | Corn rhizosphere microbial communities from Kellogg Biological Station, Michigan, USA - KBS C2-3 metaG | ecosystem: Host-associated > Plants > Roots > Rhizosphere > Soil ... | reverse complement strand
ACTGTCGATGAAAAATCGCACCAGGTCTACCTGACCGAGGACGGCCATGAGCATGCAGAGCGCATCCTCAGCGAGGCCGGCCTGCTGGCCGAGGGCGCCAGCCTGTATGACGCGGCGAACATCTCGCTGATGCACCATGTGTACGCGGCATTGCGCGCGCATCACCTGTACAACCGCGATCAGCACTACGTGGTGCAGGAGGGCGAGGTCATCATCGTCGACGAGTTCACCGGCCGGCTGATGACGGGCCGCCGCTGGTCCGACGGTCTCCACCAGGCCGTGGAAGCCAAGGAAGGCGTGAAGATCCAGAGCGAAAACCAGACGCTCGCTTCCATCACGTTCCAGAACTACTTCCGCATGTACGGCAAGCTGGGCGGCATGACCGGCACGGCCGACACCGAGGCCTACGAATTCCAGGAAATCTACAACCTGGAAACCGTGATCGTGCCGCCGAACAAGCCCACGGCCCGCAAGGACGAACTCGACCTCGTCTACAAGACCGACAAGGAAAAGTTCAACGCCGTCATCCAGGACATCCGCGACTGCCACGAGCGTGGCCAGCCGGTGCTCGTGGGCACCACGTCCATCGAGAACTCCGAACTGATCTCGGGCCTGCTGAAGAAGGCCGGCCTGCCGCACCAGGTGCTCAACGCCAAGCAGCATGCGAAGGAGGCGGAGATCGTCGCGCAGGCCGGGCGCCCCGGGGTGATCACGATCGCCACCAACATGGCCGGCCGGGGTACCGACATCGTTCTCGGCGGCAACGTCGAACGCCAGGTGCAATTGATCGAAGCCGATCCCTCGTTGCCCGAGGCGGAAAAGGCTGCGCGCGCCAAGCAGTTGCACGACGAGTGGCAAGGCCTTCACGAGAAGGTCAAGGCCGTGGGCGGCCTGCGCATCATCGCCACCGAGCGCCATGAATCCCGCCGCATCGACAACCAGCTGCGCGGCCGGTCGGGCCGCCAGGGCGACCCGGGCTCTTCGCGCTTTTACCTCTCGCTCGAAGACCCGCTGATGCGCATCTTCGCGGGCGACCGCGTGCGCGCCATCATGGATCGCCTGAAGATGCCCGAAGGCGAGGCCATCGAGGCTGGCATCGTCTCGCGCAGCATCGAAGGTGCGCAGCGCAAGGTCGAGGCTCGCAACTTCGACGTGCGCAAGCAACTGCTCGAATACGACGACGTCTCGAACGACCAGCGCAAGGTGATCTACCAGCAGCGCAACGAGATCCTCGAAGCGGCCTCGCTCGACGAGCAGATCACCAACTTGCGCGCGAGCACGCTGACCGACGTGGTGCGCACCTATGTGCCGCCGGAAAGCCTCGAAGAGCAATGGGACCTCGGCGGTCTCGAAAAAGTGTTGCGCGACGAATGGCAGCTGGATGTCCCACTGAAGGCCACGGTCGAGAAGAGCAGCGCCATCACCGATGAGGACATCGTCGAACAGGTGATCAAGGCCGGCCACGACGTGTTCAACGACAAGCTGCAGCGTGTCGGCGCCGAACAGTTCCTGCCGTTCGAGCGCATGATCTTCCTGCAGTCGATCGACCAGCACTGGCGCGAGCACCTCGCCGCGCTCGACTACCTGCGCCAGGGCATTCACCTGCGCGGCTACGCCCAGAAAAACCCCAAGCAGGAGTACAAGCGCGAGGCCTTCGAGTTGTTCAGCCAGCTCCTCGACGTGGTGAAGATGGACGTCACCCGCATCTTGATGACGGTCCGCATCCAGAGCCGCGAAGAGGTGGCCGAGGCTGCCGAGGCCATCGAGGACCGCGCCGACGCCATCAGCAACATCACCTACACGCATCCGAACGAGGACGGCAGCATCGCTCAGGACATCGACCAGAGCTCCTTGCCCCATGGCGGGTTCCCGAAGGTGGGCCGCAACGACCCCTGCCCATGCGGCAGCGGCAAGAAGTACAAGCAATGCCACGGCAAACTCACCTGATCGGTGCTGCCATTCAAAACACGGAGCCTTCGGGCTCCGTTTTTCATGGGTACGCCCTTTGCGTTCACGCCGGGTTCACGTTACGCTGACCAATGCGACACATCCGGGTCGCCCCGCCATTTTCTTTCCCAAACTCCTTCTCACGCGAGCCCGAGATGCCCGTCAACCTGCAAGCCCCGAACCCCAGCGACCTGTTCCCCGTGCCCGGCATCCAGCTCGGCATCGCCATGGCCGGGGTGCGCAAGGCGAACCGACGTGACCTGACCGTCATCACCGTACCCGAAGGCGCACAGGTGGCCGGCGTCTTCACGACCAACCGGTTCTGCGCCGCGCCGGTGCAACTGTGCCGCAAGCACCTTGCCGCCGGCGTGGGCACGCGGGCCCTGGTCATCAACACCGGCAACGCCAACGCCGGTACCGGCGAAGACGGCCTCGTGCGAGCCTTCTCCACCTGCGTCTCGGTGGCCCGCCTGCTCGACGTGGCCCCCGAGCAGGTCCTTCCGTTCTCCACTGGCGTGATCATGGAGCCGCTGCCCACCGACCGCATCGCCGCCGGCCTGCCTGCGGCGCTCGACGACCTGAAGGAAGACAACTGGGCCGTGGCCGCCGAGGCCATCATGACGACCGACACCGTGCCCAAGGCCGCATCGAAGCAAATCACGATCGGCGGGCGCACGGTCACCATCACCGGCATCAGCAAGGGGGCGGGCATGATTCGCCCGAACATGGCCACGATGCTCGGATTCGTTGCCACCGACGCGGCCATCGCTCCCGGCCTGGCGCAATCGCTCGTCATCGAAGCGGCTGACCGCTCCTTCAATCGCATCACGATCGACGGCGACACATCCACCAACGACGCCTTCATGCTCATGGCCACCGGCCAGGCCGGCAACGCCCCCATCACGTCGTTCGACAGCGGCGATGGCGCCGTGCTGAAAGCTGCCGTCATCGAAGTGGCAGAACGCCTGGCCCAAGCCATCGTTCGCGATGGCGAAGGCGCCACCAAGTTCATCGCCGTGCAGGTCGATGGTGGCCGCACCGATGCCGAATGCCGGCAGGTGGCGTACGCCATCGCCCATTCGCCACTCGTCAAGACGGCCTTCTTTGCCAGCGATCCGAACCTCGGCCGGATTCTCGCGGCCGTGGGTTACGCGGGCATCACCGACCTCGACCAGACCCGGATCGATCTTTTCCTCGACGATGTGTCGGTCGCCGTCAACGGCGGCCGCAACCCCGCCTACCGCGAGGAAGACGGTGCACGCGTGATGAAACAGTCGGAGATCACTGTGCGGGTGGACCTCAAGCGCGGCCAGGCCAGCTCCACGGTGTGGACCTGTGACCTGAGCTACGAGTACGTCAAGATCAACGCGGACTACCGAAGCTGAACGCTGCCCATCACGGCGCCGGCCGCGCAGCGTTCAGGAAGTGCGGCCCCCACTGCACATCGGGCTTGGTCAACCGTCGATCATTCTGTTCGATGGCTCGGGCTTGAGCGAGGTTGCATTTGAAGGCACGGAGCACTTCGCCATCACGAAGGACTTCCTGAACAACTACCCGAGGCGTCTTGAGCAATTGCTTTGAGACGAGGCGTGCGACTGACCCAAGCAAGCGATGTGTCCCGTATCCAAGGAGCAAATGGAGCAAGTGGCCCGCTTGATGGCCACGCTCCCCGATGTCGAATGCGAGTCCGCGGTCTTGGAACTCTTGCAGGATGAATCCCTTGCCCGGCGCGCCATCGATTGGCTTCCCGAGGCATTTGGATTCGTGCTCGTGAATCACATCGAACAGCTGATCCTTCCGACAACATTCAAGGCGCGTGACCAGGAGGGGTGCTGGGTCGAAATCCCGTTTGCTGCCGAACCGATCTTCGCGCTGGCATTGGAGCTGGGGACGTTCGTCTATCACAATGGTCCGCGAGATCTGTTTCGCAGCATTGCGGAGGGAAGTTCGGTCGTTGCAGCCGTCAACAATGCACTCAATGCGGGCGCCGAGCTGAAAGGTGCGAAGTTGTCGTCTCTGGAAATGTTCGGTCTCAGAGCCGAAGCGTATGCCTCTTGACACCTCCGTGGAGCAGACCTCAGGCTGCACATGAAGTCGCGCATTTACATCCGACCGCCTTCGCTCGACGATCTGCGTGAATTCGTTCGCGCAGCGCGCGACAGTCAGCAACTGCATCAGCCTTGGACGGTCGCGCCTTCATCGCCCTCGCAGTTTCGGGCTTACATGGAGCGCATGGCTCAGTCTGGAAACCTGGCACATCTGGTGTGCCGGCGAGACGATGGTCGGATCGTTGGCGTGGTCAACGTCACAAACATCGTTCTCGGACTCTTCCGAAGTGGGTATCTGGGCTACTACGCATTTGTCGGTCATGAAGCGCAAGGTTTGATGCGCGAGGGGCTGCAAGCGGTGGTGCGCCAGGTGTTTCGCGGTGCGAAGCTTCACCGGCTGGAAGCCAACATCCAGCCGGACAACACACGGTCGATCGCCTTGGTGAGAGCCTGCGGGTTCACAAAGGAGGGCTATTCACCGCGGTACCTGAAGATTGGCGGCCGCTGGCGAGACCATGAGCGCTGGGCCATCCTGGCGTCGTAGGCATTTGGAGATGCCATCTGGTCAGATCGAATCCTTGGTCAACTCTGGCCCAAGCAGGAGAAGCATCATGCATCCCCATTTCAACGATTTCGTGAACCGCCTGTCGCTACAGGCTGGAACTCCCCATGAGCCGACCTCGGCGGAACTCATGGCTGTCGCCCACGCATTGCGAGAACTGTGGGCGGTGTGTCGTGCAGACGAGTCGAGTTGTCCGGAAGCTTGCGCGGGCCAGGACGTCCTGTACCCGGTCGCAGTCAGCGAATCTGGTGGGCCGTCGCTGTATCTTGTCTCCGATGGCGCAGGCGTCACCAGCATGCCGCACGAACATCAGACATGGGCGGTGATCGTGGGCATTCGAGGAAGCGAAGTCCATACGCTGTATGAGCGGGTGCCGGGAAAAAGCACCTGCATTCGCAAGACGTCTGAGGTCTCTGTCGGTGCCGGCGAAGTGTTTTGCATGCATGCTTCCGAGCTACATTCGACACGCGTCGGAGGATGTCAATCGACCTACCACCTCCACCTATATGGAAAGCCGCTGTCTGCATTGCCGAGTTTCGAGTCGCGCTGCCATTTGGGATGAAAAGTGAGGGTTCGAGGAGGTCTGCCGTCGCGCGCACCTTGTCGATGGCGTCTACTACGATGTGCAGGCGCATGACGAACACAAAAGAGCTTGTCACCACCGCCGCTGAGTTGTTCGTGCAGCCAGCGTATCGGGCGCGGTTTGTTCATGAAGCATTGAACAAGCCAGGCAGGGTCATGGCTCGCGTGTGCCATGACATTGAAAACGTGTTTCAAAGTCGCTTCCAAAGTGGCCAATGCAAGTACGTTGAAGCCGATGCCTGTCTTCTGTTTACTCTGACGGGAGAACGGAAGGTCGCAACGTGGGGTGAGGCAATGCGGGTCGTGCAACGTGGTGGTGGAGGCATTCTCATCATCGATGGGTCCGGCAAGTGCTTCCTGGCGCAGGCCGAAGGATTTCCACCACCTCGACATTTCGGCGGCAATGCCTAGCCCGCGCTTCTTCGGTGGCCGCGGCAAGGGGGCTTTCATATTCAGGGGAACGGTATGCACGTGGGCCTCGTCTCTCAGGCGCAGCATGAATCACTGATAGACCTGCTCTGCGAACTGCACGCTTTCTACAACGACAATTCGGTGGTGTCCCGAGACGTCGTGCAAGAGCATCTCATCGAGAATCTCTTGAGTGCAGAGTCGCCGCATCGTTTGGTCGTGGCCTCGGGGGCTGACGGTGTCGTGATGGGATTGGCCGCCATCACGGTGGTCTATTCGCTTGTGGAACCTGCGGTCGACAAGCGCAAGCACTGCCAGCTGAAGGAGCTGTTTGTGCGCAGGTCCGCCAGAAGCCAGGGCGTCGGCGAGGCGCTCATGACGTGGGTGGCTCGATTTGCTTTGGAAAACGGCTGCTCGCGCATCGACTGGCCTGTCAATGCAGCCAACGCGAGGGGCATCTCCTTTTACGAAGGGCTCGGCGCCCGGCCTGTGCTCGAAAGGCTCAGCTACAGACTGGACCGATCGGGAATGAAGCAACTGAGCTGCGGGAGTTCGGAGGCCGAATGAGCTGCGCCGAAGGGACGCTGGCCAGCGCCCAGGCGAATGGACATCATGCAATGATCACGTTAGTACTTCTTCCCGGCATGGACGGCACCGGCGAGTTGTTCGCACCTTTCGTCTCAGAGTTGGGGAGCGACTTCGACGTGAAAATCGTTCGCTATCCGCCGACGGGGGGCATGGGCTATGCGGAGTTGGAGTCCATTGCGCATGCGGCCCTTCCAGTGGACGGTCCCTTCGTCCTGTTGGGCGAGTCGTTCTCCGGGCCCATCGCGATTTCGTTGGCGGCATCACGGCCCTTGCACCTCAAAGGTCTCGTCTTGTGCTGCACGTTCGCACGCAACCCGTTACCGCTGTTCGCTGCGCTGCGCCCCCTGATGGGGGCTGTGCCTGTTTCAGCTATACCTGTCGGAGTCATGGCGAGGCTCCTGTTGAGGTCCTTTTCCACTGCAGCGTTGCGTTCTGCGTTTGCTCAAGCTGTGACACAAGTTTCTCCCGGTGCATTCCGGGCAAGGCTGCGATCTGTACTTTCGGTCGATGTGTCCAAGCAACTCTGCGCGACCGTCGTTCCGACGATGTACCTGCGCGCGATTCACGATAGGGCGGTCCCCGCTGCAGCATCGAGGTTGATTTCGCAACTCAAGCCGAGCACGCGCGTCGTCGCCATCGACGCGCCACATTTCTTGCTGCAGGCGGCACCCGCTGAAGCGGCGGTGGCCATCAGGCAGTTCGTGGGCGATATAGAGCGTTCTGCTTGGCCGGTCCACCACCCATGACAACACCGGGCGACCTCATGCACGAAGTGCGATCCATCTTGTTCACCGCCGCATCACCTGCCGATGCAGAGGCATTGGCCACGCTTCGCGTGGAGGCCATGCGTGAAAGTCTGGAGCGGATCGGACGGTTCGATCCGGTCCGCGCGCGAGAGCGCTTTCTCACCGGTTTTTCGCCTGAACATACTTGGCATGTGGTGATGGACGGCGAGCGGGTGGGCTTTTACGTCGTCCGGCCGCATGAGCAAGGCTTGACCCTCGATCACTTGTACGTTCGTCCCTCCCATCAACGCAACGGGATCGGTGCGGCCGTGCTCGCTCGCGTTTTTGCTCAAGCCGATGCGTTGGGATGTCAGGTGCGCGTTGGCGCCTTGCGTGAGAGCAAGTCGAATCGCTTCTATGCCAGACACGGTTTCGTGCTGGTGGAACAGGATGCGTTCGACAACTACCATGTGCGACCTCGAAAACAAGGGAGCAATCATGATTGACCACACCGGAGTTGTCGTCAGCGACTTCGACAAAAGCAAAGCGTTCTACCGCGACGCACTGGGCGCCATCGGCTATTCATTGATCATGGAGTTTCCAGCATCCGTTACGGGTCACACAGATGTCGCAGGCTTCGGCGAGCCGCCCAAGCCTGATTTCTGGATCAGCAGGGGCGCCCCCAATCGGCCTGCGCTGCACATTGCCTTCCGTGTCTCGTCTCGAGAAATGGTCGATGCGTTCTACAAGGCGGCCATGGCAGCCGGAGGCACCGACAATGGCGCGCCCGGCATTCGCGCTCACTACCATCCGAACTACTACGGGGCCTTCGTCCTCGACCCGGACGGGCACAACATCGAGGCCGTCTGTCACGAAGCTGAATAGAACGGCTTCTGCTGGAAGAACACCAGTCGGACTTGTTCGCAGGTGGTGCTCGCAAGCGCGTCCGGCGGCTGTCCGCTGAAGTTCCGCCGCGCATTTTTCAGACGAATCTACGTTCATCATCCTGCATGCCCCGAACCGCCACCTGCGCCTGCGGCCAGATCTCAATCACCGTGGACGGCGACCCTGAAATCCACGCCGTCTGCCATTGCACCAACTGCAAGCGCCGCACCGGGAGTGCCTTTGGCATCTCGGCGTACTTTCCGAAGGAAAGTGTCACAGCCAGGGCAGGCACGACCAAGGTTTACGCCTTTCATCATGCAACCAAGGGCCATGATCAGGAGCGCCATTTCTGTGAGCGGTGCGGAACCACGCTGTTTTGGTACATCTCGTCGCTTCCTCGGTTGATCGGCATTGCCGGAGGGTGTTTTGCAGATGCGGGGCTTCCCGAGCCGACGCACTCGATCACGCACGGAAAGATGGAAGACTGGGTGGACCTGCCTGAAACCTGGGCGGTTCGTCAGGAGTGAAGGTGGCTTGACCCGGTCGCCCCGGGGGAGCGGGGCCTCGGGGGCGTTGACCCTCAAGTCCTGTCGGATATTGCCGATACAGGTGCTGACGCGCTGTCGGTCGTGACCGGCAGGGTTGTGCTGCGTCAGCGTTCACGGACACATCGCCCATGCTTTTGAGCCGACTCCTCCCCTTGCTGGCAGCGCTGCTCGCGCTCACCACGGCGGCGTTGGTCGGGCGCTTGTCCGTGACGGCGTGGCAGAGCGATGAGCGCGCTGGCGTGAGCCTGCAGTCTGTGAAGCAGCTTCGCTTGGCCCTGGTGGCCGCCGAAATGGTGTCCCGTGAACGCGGCCCGACCAATGGCATGCTCGGTGAGGCACTGCCGCCGCGGTCCGAGCGAGTGCAGGCGTTGCAGGAGGCGCGTGCAAGGACGGACACAGCCTGGCTCGCCCTGGGGCAGGCGCTGCCGGCCGTGGCGTCCGAGGCCTTGCGCCGTGATGCCATCCAACGGTTGGAGGTGGCCCGCGCCGCATTGACGAAGGCGAGAGGTGCGGTAGACCGCACGATCGCCGTGCCGAAGGAGCAGCGCTCGCCGGAATCGATCCGTGCGGTGGTGCACGAAATGGTGGCCCTGGTGCCCATTCTGGCACCGGTGGTCAGCATGCTGGCGAACGAGGCGCAACAGGCTTTCCCGGCCCTCAGCGATGACGTGCAGAGCGCACGCCTCGTTTCGGAATTGCGTGAGTATTCCGGTCTGCTCGGCTCGCATTTCACCGCAGCGCTCGCGCGGCGAAAGCCCTTCACGCCCGAAGAGCGGCTTGCCATCGAGCGCACCCGGGGGCGAATCGATGAACTGAGGTTTCTTCTCGGTGTGCGCATTCAGGGGCCGGGGCAGTCCGCTGGCGTGACGCAGGCCTGGGATGTGGTCCAGGAGCACTACTTCGGCATCGCAGGGCAGTTGGTGGACCGGGTGATTGCGGCCGGAGAGACCCATGGCGCCTACGATCTCGATCCGGCTGCCTTCGCGAGTCTCTATGTGCCCGAGATGAACGTGATGTTCAATCTGCGTGACGTGCTGATGGACCGGGCTGCCGAACGCGCCAAGGGTGAACTCGAACGCTCGCGGCGTCTGCTGCTGCTCGTCGCGGCGGTATCGCTCTTGGTGGTGATCGTGCTCGCGGCCACCATGGCCGTGGTGCACCACCGCGTATTGCGGCCGCTGGCCGAGACCACCCAGGCGCTGAAGGCCTTGGCACGCAATGATTTGCAGACCAAGCTGCCCCGGCCCGTGGCCAACGACGAAATCGCGGCAGTGATCGGCGCCGTGCACACCTTGCGTGAGCAGACGCAGCAGCGCGAACGGCTGGAGCAAGAGCGTGATGGCCTGATCGAACAACTGCGTGCCCAGTCGAACTCCGATTTCCTGACCGGCTTGCCGAACCGGCGCGCGTTTTTTGCAGCCGCGGAACGCGAGCTGGCACTCGCTCGCCGGCATGGCCATGTTGTTGCGGCCATTCTGTTCGACATCGACAACTTCAAGGCCTTCAACGATCGACTGGGGCACGCTGCCGGTGATTGCGCATTGATGCATGTGGCGCAAGTCGTGCAGCGGGAGTTGCGCACGGGTGATCTCGTGGGGCGTTATGGCGGTGAGGAATTCGTGCTGCTGCTGAGTCACTGCAACAGTGACTTGGGCATGCAGTTCGCCGAGCGCTTGCGCGCTGCCATCGCTGCCTCCCCCGTGACCTGCGCAGAAGGCGTGAAAGTGCACATCACCGCGAGCGTAGGGGTGGCTGATTCCCGTGGAGAAGGCTTGAGTCTCGAGACCCTGTTGTCGCGGGCCGATGCGGCGATGTACCGAGCCAAGGCCGGCGGGCGCAACCGCGTCGAACTGGCGGATGCTTCTTCGCAGGACGCCTCGCTGAAACTCGGGGCCTGATGCAGGACCGATCGGTCGGCCCGACGGGAGCTGCGCTCCTTGGTGGCATGATGGATGCATGGCGGCCCGGGGCGAACTCGCTCTGCCTTCAATCACTTCTTCTTCATTGACGAATGCCAGTCGAAACCTTCTCGCCCGCTGGAATGTTCGAGCCCATCGGGCCTTACAGCCACCTCTCGAAAGCCGGTCCGTTCATCACCATTTCCGGAACGCCAGGCGTCGATCCCGAGACGAAGAACATGGCAGGCCCCGATGCCTATAGCCAAGCCAGGCAGATCGTGAAGAACTTGCGATCGATGCTCGCTGAAGTCGATGCCTCCCTCGATGACGTGATGCATGTGCATGTCTTTCTGAAGCGGGTGGAAGACTTTCAGGAGATGAATCGGGCGTACGCGGAGGAATTCGGCGACCACCGTCCTGCCCGCACCGTGATTTGCGTGGCGGACCTGCCGAAGCAAGGTGCGCTCATGACCATGAATCTGACCGCTTTCGCGGGCCCTTCGAATTGACGGCCATTGAGGAGGCGGCTTGTTTTCACACGTCTTCATCGGCGTCAGCGATTTCGAACGTGCGCTGGCCTTCTACACCCCGTTGATGCGGGCGCTCGGGAACGAAGCACGTTTTTGCGAGCCGGCTCGTCCCTGGGCGGGCTGGCAGTCGCGTCCGGGTCCTCGTCCCCTCTTCGTGATCGCTCGGCCGTACGACCAGCAGGCGCACGAACCAGGCAATGGCCAGATGGTGGCGTTCCTCGCGGAGCGCCGGGCCGTCGTCGATGAGGCGCATGCGGTGGCCCTCGCCCATGGTGGCGTCTCGGAAGGTGCGCCGGGCCCACGGCCCGAGTACCACGAACATTACTATGGGGCGTATTTCAGGGACCCCGATGGCAACAAGCTTTGTGTCGCCTGTCACGCCGCCGAGGATTGAACCCGGGTTCCCGTCCCACGGCCAGGGGGCTTGGCTTGTAACGCCGGTCGCCGGCTCACAACGCTCGACTGCACATGCCCTCGTTCGTCGTTTGCACCGAAATTGGCATCCCGCCTGAAGCATTCTGGGCAAGGATGTCCATGTCCACTGTCAACGCGGAGCTGTGGCCGCTGGTGCGCATGACCTCGCCTGCGCATTGGGTGCGGTGCCCGCTGCATCAGTGGACGCCCGGAGATATCTTGTTCCGCAGCATCGTTCTGCTGTTCGGCGTGTTGCCGGTCGATGTGCATTCGCTTCGGCTCGAAGCGATCGATCCACGAGGATGTGGCTTCCTGGAGCGGTCTCATTCCTGGTGGAACAGGCAATGGCAGCATGAACGCACGACCACGGCCACGGAGGCGGGTTGCGTGGTGAAGGATTCGGTGACGGTCGAAGGCCGAGTGCCATTCGCCACGGCACTGCTGATGCCCGTCTACAGGTGGGTGTTTCGCCACAGGCACCGGCGGCTTCAGGCGCTGTATGGCTACACTCGCGGTTGACTCCTGTGCCCGTGGGGTCCGAATGCAAGCCGCCTGATCAGCCATCTGCAGGAATGACACATGTCCGACGTCACCACCCCCAGGAACATCGCGGCAACGCTCGTGGAGTTCTGGTCTCCCCGCGTGATCGGTGAAGTGAATGACGCCTATGTCAAGGTGGCAAAACTCATGGGTTCGCTGGCGTGGCACAGCCACGAAGACGAAGATGAGCTGTTCCTGGTACTCAAGGGTCGGCTGCGCATCGAACTGGAAGGTGGCAATGTGGAGCTCGGCGAAGGCGACATGTACGTGGTTCCCAAAGGCGTCCGGCACAATCCCGTCGCGGAGGAGGAGTGCCACATCATGCTGATCGAGCGCAAATCCACACGGCATACGGGCGATGTCATCACCGAGAAAACGCGGTCGCTGGCGGACCAACTGCGGCCCGTGTGACCACGGAATGCGCTGCCTGTGACCCATGGAGAGAAATCCATGCCAGTTTTCAGCGTGAAGGTCATCGACGGACAGGGCGAGGGCAGGGTCGACGCCGAGATGGAGCCGGTCCTCGTGACGGCTCCCGAGGACAGACCGGTGCTTGCGCAGTTGCTTCAACGCGAGCCGATTTTTCATCGGCCCGAGTTCGGATGTTCCCGCAGCGAATTCGAGAGGCTTGCAGCTCCGATGTTTTGGGAGGTGGGAGCTTCCGGTCGACGGTACAGCCGCCAGTTCGTCCTCGACACGCTGGACAAGCGGCATGAGCGCCCGACCACGGATGTTTGGGCCGTGCAGGACCCCCACTGCGCCAGGATCGCGGAGGACGTCTACCTGATGACCTACACGCTGCACCAAGGCTCACGGGTCACACGCCGCTCCACGCTCTGGACTCGAACACAGGGACACTGGCAGGTTCTCTACCATCAAGGCACCGAGGTGGCAGGGAGTGCGTGACGCGTCCCGCCGCGCATCGCATGCGCACGTCTTTTTCTCTGCTCTCTCAGGTGGCTTCCGGTGCTTGTTCTGAAGGTTTGTCTGGTCCCTTCTTTCTTGATGCTGCTTTCGCTGGCGGGCAAGCGCTGGGGGCCCGATGTGGCCGGCTGGCTCGCCGGTCTGCCGCTGGTCACGGGGCCGATTCTCTTTTTCCTGGCGATGGCGCACGGCACATCGTTCGCATCCGGGGCCGCTGCGGCGGCGCTCGCGGCGGTGGGGGCCCTGCTGTCGTTCAGCGTGGCCTATGCGCATGCGTCCCAACGGTCTGGCTGGCCGGTCGCGCTGCTGGCAGGTTTGCTGGCCTGGGCGGCGGCAGCCTCGCTGCTTTCGCTGATGCCCCTGTCGCCGCTCGTGGCCGGCCTCGTCGCCGCGGCCACCCTCTCATGTGCCAGGCATCTTTTCCCGGCGGTTCGTCCTTTGCCCGCGGCGCGGAACCCCGGCGCTCGGGAAGTCGTCCTGCGCATGGTGGCCGGGGCGTTGCTGACCGTCGGCGTCACGCTCGTCTCGGGCACGCTGGGTTTTCAATGGAGTGGCTTGCTGGCGGTCTTTCCGGTGATGGGGACGATCCTGGCTGTCTTCTGCCATCGGGACCAAGGGGCCGCGTTCGCTGCCTCGCTGCTGCGGGCGATGTCTGCCGGCTTGTATTCCTCTTCGAGCTTTTGCCTGTGCCTTTGCCTGACGCTCCCTCGCATGGGCGTGGCGGCATCATTCGCCCTGTCGACGGGGGTTGCCGTCCTTGTTCAGTCGCTCACGCGCAAGCGCCTGGTGCGGGCCTCGGGCAGGCCGGCCTCCATCACCGTCCCTGTCGAACCTTGACAAGCCACAGCGTGCCGGATCAGCCCTCGTCCCTTGCCGATCTTCTTGCGCAACTTCGAGAGGCTGCCATGCTGCTCCGCGCGGTCGAGCGGGCTGTGCCACAGGCCATGGAGAACGCGCATCTTCGGGCGCATCCGAGAGAGGCTGCTGCCATTGAAGACCTGTTCCACGTGGCCACCCATGAAACGGAAAGCCAGCTGGGGTTCGTGTTGCAAGACATCGAGCGGCTGCTCGACCAGGTGAGCGTGCGCGAACGGTACCCCATGTTCCGGTACGAGGAAGTGGACCACATCGTTGCGGCCGGGTGGTCGACCACCCTCGTGCGTGAGCTCCATGAGCACCACCCCGAGGTGCCCCTGCGGACGCTGTCCGCACAGGTGAAAGGGCTGTGCACGGAGTGGGGGCGCTTGAAGAAGGTGAGCGCATCCGGAGGGCAGGCTCCGGCTGCGGCATTGCAAGCTACTTCCTCCAACACAGGCGTTGACCGCTGATTGAAAACGATGCGCATCATGAACCTGGCCGACTGCCCGGCCCACATCCCGCTCGTGGCCTCATGGCATCAGATGGAGTTCGGCTACCTGACCCCATCGGTCGAGCTCGAAGAGAGGGTGCAACGGCTTCGCCAATCTGTTGCATCGGCGTCGCTCCCGTTGGTGTTCGTCGCGGTGTCGGACGAGGGCGCTCCCGTCGGGGCCGCCAGCATCCTGGCCTCCACCCTCACGCACAAGCACTTGACGCCGTGGCTGTCGGCCGTGGTCGTTCCTCCCGGGCATCGCAACAAGGGCATTGGGTCTGGGTTGGCGCTGCACGCCCTTCAGGAGGCGGCACGCCTGGGTTTCGAAACCCTGTACCTGTTCACACCACGCAATGAATCGTTGTACGCCCGCCTCGGGTGGGAGACCATGGAGCGAACGCAGCACAATGGCGTTCCACTGGCCATCATGGCAAGACCCACCCGTGGGTGAGGGGGTGTGCGTCCCCTGAGGGCCATCGCGATCGGGGCATCATTCTTGATTCAACACTCCAGAACAAGGAACAAGCACATGCGTTACACGGGAAGCTGTCATTGCGGGCGGATCGCATTCGAAGTCGAGGGCGAGATCGGCCAGGTGATTTCCTGCAATTGCTCCATGTGCCAGCGGCGCGGCGGGCTGCTGTGGTTCGTGCCGCGCGAGAAGCTGAAACTGCTCACGCCGGAGGAGAACGCCAGCACGTACACGTTCAACAAGCACGTCATCCAGCACCGCTTCTGCCCGACCTGCGGCATCCAGCCGTATGGGGAAGGCGTCCCCCCGAAAGGCAACGGCCCGTTGGCCGCGATCAACGTTCACTGCCTCGACGGGGTGGAACCCTCGACGCTGTCCGTCAAACCGTTCAACGGACGATCGGTATGACCGGGCGCTGAGCGGGCACCCCAGCGCACTGCGGTGCCGTACAGTTGAATGCCCGATCCATCAAACCGTTCGACCATGCCTGCGACCCTGCGCGCCCTTCAGGCGGACATCACGACCCTGGCGGTGGACGTCATCGTCAATGCGGCGAATTCCTCGCTGCTGGGCGGTGGCGGCGTGGATGGTGCCATCCACCGCGCTGCCGGACCTGAACTGCTCGAAGAATGTCGCCTGCTCCACGGCTGCCGGGTGGGCGAGGCCAAGCTGACGCAGGCTTACCGGTTGCCGGCCCGGTATGTCATTCATACCGTGGGGCCGGTGTGGCGCGACGGTCGGCACGGCGAACCTGAGCTGCTGGCCTCGTGCTATCGGCGCGCCCTGGCGCTTGCCGATGCAAGCGGTGTGGCCTCCATCGCTTTTCCAAGCATCAGCACCGGCGTCTACGGTTATCCCGTGGCGCTTGCCGCCGCGGTGGCGGTGGCCGCGGTGCGTTCCGCGTTGGGGGAACTGGTTTCCATTCAAGAGGTCATCTTCTGCTGCTTTTCCCCGCATGACTTGCGGATCTATGACAATGCATTGAATGAAACCACCCCTTGATGAACCTTGCCCGGCGGGCGCAGCGCCCGTGACCCAGCACACGCCATCCCACGCCCCCTTGTATTCGTCGACGTTCATCTTCGCCAAGAAGCAGTTCGACGAGGCGTTCCATCGGTTGGATGAGGAGATCGCCTCAGCCGCCAGATCGATTCCAGGCTACCTGGGCGAAGAGTCCTGGGAGAACAACCAGACGGGGTTGGTCTCGAATGTCTACTACTGGGCCTCGCTCGAGGCCTTGCAGCAGCTGGTTCGGCATCCGCGCCACATCGAGGCGAAGGCATCACAGCACCAGTGGCTGGATGGCTACCAGGTGATCATCTCTCAGGTGATCCGCACGTATGGCGATGCCGGCTTGCCTTCCCCATGGTTGACGCCGAAAACCGTATAGTGTGATCACCACGGCGCGAGGGTGGATTGGTCCACTCCCTCACCCTGCGCCCAACCGCTGCCAATGGAGATCACATGAGTTTGACCGCGTCTTTGCTCGTCTTTGCCGGAGCGGCCCTTCTGATGGCGTTGACGCCTGGGCCGAACATGATCTACCTGATCTCGCGCTCCCTGTGCCAGGGCAAGCAGGCCGGGGTCACCTCCTGGTTTGGCGTGGTGCTTGGTTTCACCGTTCACATGTGCTGTGCCGCCGTGGGCCTCACGGCACTGTTCATGGCCGTGCCCCTGGCCTACGAGGTGCTCAAGATCGCCGGTGCGCTGTACCTGGCGTGGTTGGCTTGGCAGGCCGTGAAACCTGGCGCCCGCTCTCCGTTCGAGGCCGGCAGTCTGCCGGATGAATCGCCCCGCAAGCTGTTCACCATGGGGTTGCTCACCAGCGTCCTCAATCCCAAGGTGGCCATCTTCTACTTGTCGGTGCTGCCGCAGTTCGTGTCGCCGGAGCACGGCTCGTTGCTGGCCCAAAGCCTTGGATTCGGCAGCCTGCAGATCCTGATCGGATCGACCGTCAACTTGCTGGTGGTGCTCTTTGCCGCACGCATCGCGCTGTGGTTCTCGAAGAACCCGACGTGGTTGTCGGTCCAGCGCTACGTCATGGGGTTCGTGCTCGCCGCATTGGCGATTCGGCTCTTCAGCGAGCAGCGACGCATGGCTTGAAACACTGCACTATAGTGATCCGACCCGGTCACTTTTGCTGGCGGTTCCGATGAAGCTCCTGGTGGTGTTGGTGGGCGCGTTGTTCTCGTGGTCCGTCCATGCGGAGCCGGTTTATCGCTGCGGTAACACCTACAGCCAGACCCCCTGCGCGGCGGATACCGCGGCGAAGAAACTGCCGTCGTCCGCTGCGCCGGACGCGCCGGCCGGCCCGCAAGGCGAGTCGCTCTGCGCAACGGAGGGGTTGTCACGGCTTGGCTTGGCCGACCCCGAAGGGGCCCGTGTCCTTGGCGTGACCAGGCTCGGCACCGAAGTGATCCGGTACGCCGACAAGCCCACGGCCGCCCGCAAGTTTGCAGTCCGCTTCAATCCTCGGAACGCTTACGGCGGGTTGGCGGGCGAGCAGGTATTCCACTGTTTCCTGAGTGAAGACGGGCGGCGGGTGCTGGCCGTCGAAAGCGCGCCGCAAGGGGCACGCCCCTGATTCGGCACACGGATCGAAGGAGGTTGCCCATGACGATCGAACTTGACCATGCCATCGTGCCTGCGCGCCGGCAGCGGGCGTCCGCGCAACGCCTCGCGGAGCTGCTCGGCGTGCCCTGGTCGGCCACGACGATCGGCCCGTTCTCCGCGGTCTACGTCAACGATGGGCTGACGCTCGATTTCCAGGACACCGACGAGGCGTTCCCCATCTATCACTTCTGCTTTCGCGTGAGCGATGCGGAATTCGATGCCATCCTCGGCCGCCTCATCGCCGCCGGGATCGATTACCGCAGCTCGGTGCGTGGGCCGGTGGATCACGAGGTCAGTACGCTGCTCGACGGTCGCAGCATCTACTGGAACGAACCTGAAGGGCACCAATGGGAGATGTTGACCGTGAGCTATGCGCGCCGGGTAACCGTGCTGCCGTGACCGAGGCGGGCATGACACCCGGTCATCCCCCATTCGTCGCGCAGGCCGCCGCTGAGCGTGCGGCCGCCGCATCACGCACCACATGGACCAGCGTGGTGGTGAACCTGGTCTTGTCCGCGGTACAGGTCGCCGTGGGCCTGAAGACACATTCGCAGGCGCTCGTTGCCGACGGCCTTCATTCGTTCTCGGATCTCGTGGCCGATTTCGTGGTGCTGTTTGCCAGTCACCATGGCCAGAAGGATCCGGATGCGGGGCATCCCTACGGCCATCAGCGTTTCGAGACGGCTGCGTCGCTCGTGCTGGGGCTGCTGTTGGTTGCGGTCGGAGGCGGCATGCTGTGGTCAGCGGCCGGCAAGGTGGGGCCTTCTGCTACCGTGCCCACGGTGCACGTGACCGCGCTGTGGGTGGCTGGCGGCACGCTGGTCGCCAAAGAGCTTCTGTTCCGGTACCTGCTGGCCGTGGGCAAGCGCGTGCGTTCGAGCATGCTCGTGGCCAACGCCTGGCACGCACGCTCGGATGCCGCATCGTCGCTCGTCGTGGGGCTCGGCATTGCCGGGAACCTTGCCGGTTACCCCATCCTCGATCCCATTGCGGCAGCCATCGTGGGCTTTCTCGTGGCCCGAATGGGCTGGACGTTCGGCTGGCGTGCGCTGCATGACCTGATGGATCATTCGGCCGATGCCGAGGAGGTCGCGGCCATCCGCCATACCCTGGCCGGAACCCCTGGCGTGGCGGGCGTGCACGCGGTGCGCACGCGCAAGATGGGCGACCTGATCGTGGTCGACGCGCACCTCGATGTGGATGCCACCCTCACCATCGATGCCGGGCATGCCATTGCCGTGGCGGCGCGCGAGCGCGTCATGGCCCGGCACCGGGTTCTCGATGTGATGACCCACCTGGATCCGTGGCGTCCGGAGACTTCCGGAACGAGCGGTGGCGCCCGCAGTGAGCACGAACGGTCCGCCACGCTGACGGAGGACGCGTCCTGACATGTGCTTCGTGCCTTGTCTTTCAGATTCTCCAGATGCTCGTGACGTGGCGGGCCGGTCAACGGAGGCCTGAGTCTTGGCCTCCGCTTCAGGCGCCTGCGGTGCCGAGTGCTGCAGGTGGAAACCGGTCCACCGCATCGGTGATCAGGCCGTCGATGGCGCAGGCGATGAGGCGGTGCGCTTCCGCCGGATCGTTGACTGTGTAGGAGAGCGCCCTCAAACCCGCATCATGGATGCGGCCGATCACGTCGGCGTCGAGCAGCGGGTGATGGGCCACCACCGCCGCGCAGCCGAGGCCGACGGCCTCGCCCAGCCAGCCGTCACGCAAACTGTCGAGCAACAGTGCCCTCGGCAGCTGCGGGGCGCCTTCTCGGGCGCCGGCCAGCGCTTCGGGCTCGAACGAACTCAGCAGCGGCGGCGCCATGCCCGTCTCTGCCCACAGGCTCTCGGCGGCCTCGGCCACCGCGCGGCCGGTGGCACGGGCCGTTTCTCTCGAAGGCGGCTTCAGTTCGATGTTCAGTGCGAAGCCGTTGTGCAGGCAGTACCGGGCGATGCCCTCAAGTGATGGCAGTGGCTCGCCGGCCCAGGCGGGACCGTGCCAACTGCCGGCGTCGAGCCGGGAGAGCTCGGCCCATGTCAGGGCGGTGGCAGCGCCATGGGATGAGGTGGTGCGCTGCAAGGTGGCGTCGTGGATCAGGAACGGCACGCCGTCGGCGCTGAGCTTCACGTCGCATTCGAACGCCCGATAGCCGTGACCGGCGCCCACGCGAAACGCCGCGAGGGTGTTCTCGGGCGCCAGCCGGCCGGCGCCCCTGTGCGCGATCCACAGCGGGTAGGGCCAGGGGGAAAGAGGCATGGACGTCATCCTTCAATGCGGGCGCCGGTGTTGGCGTCGAACCAATGCAGCTGCCGCGACGACCAGCGCAGTCCCACGGTGCTGTGTTCCTGGGGCGATGCTGAAGTGGCATCCATGCGCAACGTGAAATCGACGCCTGCAACGCAGCCGTGCACGAGCCGTTCCGCTCCGAGCAATTCGATCAGGTTCACTTGCAGCGGCCAGCCCCCGTCGCCGTCGATCGCTGCATGCTCGGGGCGGATGCCCAGGATCATCTCACCGTCGCGTGGCGCCGGGTCGACCAACGCAAGCGTCTGGCCTCCGAGATGAAAACGACGGCCTTCCGCGCGGCCGTGCAACAGGTTCATGGGCGGCGAACCGATGAAGCCGGCCACGAACGTGCTGGCCGGGCGGGCATAGACCGCTTCGGCCGTGCCGATCTGCTCGACCCGACCGGCGTTCATCACGATCATGCGCTGCGCCAGCGTCATCGCTTCGACCTGGTCGTGGGTGACGAACAACGATGTGACGCCGAGTTCCGCATGCAGCTTGCGAATCTCGATGCGGGTTTGCGCCCGCAATTTGGCATCCAGGTTGGACAGCGGTTCATCGAAGAGGAACACCTCCGGCTCGCGCACGATGGCGCGCCCCATCGCCACCCGTTGGCGCTGGCCGCCCGACAATTCGCGCGGGCGCCGCTCGAGCAGCGGTGCCAATTGCAGGATGCCGGCGGCTTTGTCGACGCGCCTGCGGATCTCGTGTTTGGGCAGCCTGGCGATCTTCAGTCCATAGGCCATGTTGTCGTACACGGTCATGTGCGGATACAAGGCATAGTTCTGGAACACCATTGCAATGTTGCGCTCCGACGGCTCCACATCATTGACGACGCGGCCGCCGATGGCAATCTCGCCACCGGAAATCTCCTCGAGGCCAGCCACCATGCGCAGGAGTGTGCTCTTGCCGCAGCCCGAGGGGCCCACGATGACGATGAACTCGCCATCGGCAATATCGGCATCGATGCCGTGGATGACAGCGGGGCCCTTGCCAGCGGGCCCATAGCGTTTGGTGACATTGCGAATCGAGATGGAACCCATGTTGTTCTTCTTCCAGATGCCCTTTCCGCACAGGTGAGTGGCGGGTCAGGCACCAGGCTATTTTTCAGTATCGACAAGGCCCTTGACGAACCATTTCTGCATCAGTATCACGACCAGCGCGGGCGGGATCATGGCGAGCATGGCGGTGGCCATCACGAGGTTCCATTCATTGGCAGCTTCGCCGCCCGCGATCATGCGCTTGATGCCGATGACCACGGGGTACATCGATTCATCGGTGGTCACGAGCAGCGGCCACAGGTACTGGTTCCAACCATAGATGAACTGGATGACGAACAGCGCTGCCATGGTGGTGCGAGACAGCGGTACCAGCATGTCCTTGAAAAAGCGCAAAGGACCGGCGCCGTCCATGCGGGCCGCCTCCAGCAGCTCGTCGGGGACCGTCAGGAAGAACTGGCGGAACAGGAACGTGGCGGTGGCCGACGCGATCAGCGGCACGGTCAGCCCCGTGAACGTGTTGAGCATGCCGAGGTCGGCCACCACCTTGTAGGTGGGCGAGATGCGCACTTCCACGGGCAGCATCAGCGTCACGAAGATGGCCCAGAACGCCACCATCCGGAAGCGGAACCGGAAGTACACGATCGCGAACGCCGACACCAGCGAGATGCCGATCTTGCCGAATGCGATCAGCAGCGCGGTGACGAGGCTCACGAACATCATGCGAGCCACCGGTGCCGTGGAGCCCGCACCGATGCTGCGGCCGCGAAGTGCGGCCGTGTAATTCTCCACGAGGTGCCCGCCCGGCAACAGCGACATGGGTGTCTGGACCACATCCTGGGCTGTTTGCGTGGACGCGATGAAGGTCACGTACAGCGGAAATGCAACGACGAGCACGCCGAGGATGAGGACGACATGGGCCAGGATGCCAAGTGTGGGGCGGCGTTCTACCATGGGTGCCCGTCAGCGCGGCGAAGGCCGCGCCGGCTTGCCGCGTTCCGCAAAAGTCAACTTCTTGGGACCCGCGGACATCAATAGTTCACTTTCTTTTCGATGAATCGGAATTGAATGATCGTCAGCACCACCACGATGGCCATCATCACCACCGATTGTGCCGCCGAGCCGCCGAGGTCCATGGCCTTGAACCCGTCGTAATAAACCTTGTACACGAGGATTGCGGTGTCGCTGCCGGGGCCGCCCTGGGTGGACGCGTCGATGATCGCAAATGTCTCGAAGAAGGCGTAGACAATATTGATGACCAGCAGGAAGAACGTCGTGGGCGACAGCAATGGAAACTGAATCGTCCAGAACCGGCGCCAAGGCCCGGCGCCGTCGATCGCTGCCGCCTCGATCAGGGACTTCGGAATGCTCTGCAACCCCGCCACGAACAACAGGAAGTTGTACGAGATCTTCTTCCACACGGCGGCGATCACGATGAGCGCCATGGCGTGGTCGCTGTCGAGCAGATGGTTCCAGGAAAAACCGATGGCCTTCAGGCCGTACGACACGATGCCCACGCTCGGCGCGAACAGGAAAAGCCACAGCACACCCGCCACGGCCGGCGCCACGGCGTAGGGCCAGATCAGCAGCACGCGGTAGATCACGGTGCCGCGGACGATGCGGTCCGCGAACACCGCCAGCGCCAGCGACAGCGAGAGGCCGACCGCGGCCACCAGGATCGAAAACACCGCGGTGACCTTGAACGACGCGAGGTAGCGCTGGTCGGCCAGAAGCGCGCGGAAATTGTCGAGGCCCACCCAGTCCACCGAAGTGCCAAAGGCATCGGACTGCTGCAGGGACTGCAGCAGCGCCTGGCCTGCCGGCCAGAAGAAGAATACGGCAATGATGGCGACCTGCGGCGCCAGCAGCGCCCACGGCAACCAGCGGGATCGGAAGACAGCGCGCTTTTCCATGCCATCAGCGCCGGTTCGCGCGCTCGAACTTCTCGAGCAGCTCATTGCCACGTTGGACGATCGCATCCAGGGCTTCCTTGGGGCTCTTCCGGCCGCCCCAGACCTGTTCGAGCTCCTCGTCCTGGATGTTGCGGATCTGTGGGTAGTTGCCGAGGCGGATGCCCCGGCTCTTGTCCGTCACCTTGCGCACCATCTGGGTCACGGCCACTTCCGAGCCCGGGTTGTCCTTGTAGAAGCCCGACTTCTCCGTGAGTTCATAGGCCACGGTGGTCACGGGCAGGTAACCGGTGCGCTTGTGGCTCGCCGCCTGCACCTCCGGATTGGAGATGTACTTGAAGAACTCGGCCACGCCCTTGTATTCCGCCTGCTTCTTGCCGGAGATCACCCACAGGCTCGCACCGCCGATCACGGTGTTCTGCGGAGCCCCGTGCACATCGGGGTAGTAGGGAAGCGGGGCCACGCCATGGGCGAACTTGGCGTTCTTGCGCACGGTGCCGAGGAAGCCGGACGACGTGGTGATCATGGCGCATTCCCCCGAGACGAAGGCGGCCTCGGGCACGTTGCCGCGGCCCTTGTAGACGAACAGCCCTTGCTTGGCCATGTTGGCCAGGTTCTCGATGTGGCGAAGGTGCAGCGGCGAATTCAGCAGCAGCCGGGCGTCCATGCCGCCCAGGCCATTGCGCTGACTGGCGTACTCGATGTTGTGCCAGGCCGAGAAGCTTTCCAGCTGCGTCCATCCCTGCCAGGCGGTGGTATACGGGCATTTGTGCCCCGAAGCCTTCAGCTTGGCCGCCGCCAGTGCCACCTCCGGCCAGGTGGCCGGACCCTTGTTCGGATCGAGGCCGGCCGCCCTGAACGCATCCCTGTTGTAATAGAAGACCGTGGTCGAACTGTTGAACGGCAGGCTGAGCATCTGGCCGTTCGGCGCGGTGTAGTAGCTCGCCACTGCGGGGATGTACACCGCCGGATCGAACGGGATGCCGGCACTCTTCATCACCTGACCGACGGGGACAGCGACCCCCTTGCTCGCCATCATCGTCGCCGTGCCCACCTCATAGACCTGCAGGATATGAGGCGCCGTGCCGGCACGGAACGCGGCCACCGCGGCCGGGAGCGTTTCATCGTAACTGCCCTTGTACGTCGGCACCACCTTGTACGTCGACTGACTTGCATTGAAGTCACGGGCGAGGTCATTGACCCACTCATTGTTGACGGCGATCAACGAATGCCACAACTGGATCTCGATCTGCGCGTGGGCGGGAAGCGCTGCCAGAGACAGCAGACCGGCGGCGGAAAGGGCGAATCGAATTTTCATATGGGCTCCCTGAAACGAACGGCGCGGTCAAAACCGCGAAACGGGTCACGAATGTGACACGAGGCGTGATGTTCCATTGCATGGCAATAACCCGTCTATCCCAAAAAGCCAATATCGGGGGGTGAGCCAGAGGCGACTGGCTTGTCGCTTTGGTAGATTCTGTTCTCTGGCGAGGCCGCGCCGGGTCTCGGCCCGGCAGCCGAATTACCTTTCTGTCGCGCCAGAAAGGTAATCCAAAGAGGCGCTTTGAACACCAGCTTCCCCGCTATTTTGCTCAGGCGCTTCGGCTACGAATCCCCCGCACGACCACTGTCTCGAGCTCCACCGTGACCGTACGAGACACGGCCGTGCCGGTCCGCTTCGGCTCGCTTCGCATCGCGTCGCTGGCTCACTGGACCCGGTGGGCCCCGGCTTTCGCCGGGGTGACATTTGTTTAC
>Ga0070659_100000718_pt1 | contig 24030 bp, 22 predicted proteins | sample KBSC23metaG_FD_64666 | JGI IMG/M metagenome (GOLD analysis project Ga0070659, IMG submission 64666) | Corn rhizosphere microbial communities from Kellogg Biological Station, Michigan, USA - KBS C2-3 metaG | ecosystem: Host-associated > Plants > Roots > Rhizosphere > Soil ... | reverse complement strand
TACCCGGCCATGCAGTGGCTGGTGGGCGCACCGTCGTTCGCCCGCATGCTGACCGTGCTGCTCTGGCTGTCGTTCCTGTATGGCAGCTACAACGGCGCGATGGTGGTCACGCTCACCGAGATCATGCCGCCGGAAGTGCGCACCACCGGCTTCTCGCTGGCGTACAGCCTGGCCACGGCCATCTTCGGCGGCTTCACGCCGGCGATTGCCACGTGGCTGATCCACACCACCGGCAACAAGGCGATGCCGGGCGTGTGGGTGTCGTTTGCCGCGCTGTGCGGGCTGGTTGCCACGCTGGCGATCGTCAAGCCGGCGGGCAAGCACGTGCACGGCGCAGGCACCGCCCCCGCCGCCTGATCGCCGAGATGCAGAACCCGGGCGGCATCATTGCCATCGAGCACGCCGGCTTTGCCGCGCTGCCGCCCGAACACAGCATCGAAGACGGCCCCTGGGTGCTGCGCATGGCGGGGGGTCTGGCCAAACGGGCCAACTCCGCCAACCCGCGCGCGCCGGGCGCCGTACTGGATGCGGATCGACTGAACCGCATCGAAACCTTCTACCGCCACGCGGGTTTCCCGCCCATCGTGCGCGTCACGCCGCTGGCCTCGCCCGAGGCCGACGCCCTGCTCGAAGCGCGCGGCTACCGCATCACCGACAGCAGCCTCGTCATGACGGCGCAGCTTGCGCCCACACCCCCCGTAGCGCCGCCCGACGGCATCACTGTCAGCATCGACACGGCCATCTCCGACGCCTGGCACAACGCGTTCGCGCAGGTCGATGGGCTCAACACGCACGGACGCGCCACGCGCCGCACGATGCTCGGCGCGCTCGACCGCCCGCATGCGGCGATCACGCTGCGAGACGCTCAAGGAACCATCCTGGGGATCGGCCTGGCCGTGCACGACGGCACGTACGTGGGCCTGTTCGATGTGCGCGTGGCCAACGCCGCACGCGGGCGGGGCCTGGGCCGCGCCGTCACCGATGCGATGCTCAACTGGGCGCGCAGCCGCGGCACGGCGGAGACGCCCATCACCGCCTATCTGCAGGTCAACGTCGACAATGTGCCGGCGCTGAACCTGTATGGCTCGCTGGGTTTTGTTCAAGCCTACGCGTATCACTACCGCGTCGGCCCGGCAGACACCTTCGCAGCCTGAACCGCCGCGCTGGAGGGCTCAACCGCCATGGTTGCGTCCTGGACCGTCATGCATGAGCCTCAAACGCTCATCGTTGACCCTCAGACTGTCACGCTTGAGCCTCAAACCCTCATCGCTGACCCTCAGACTGTCACGCTTGAGCCTTAAACCCTCATCGCTGACCCTCAGACTGTCACGCTTGAGCCTTAAACCCTCATCGTTGACCGTCAGACTGTCACGCGTGAGCCTCAAACCCTCATCGTTGACCGTCAGACTGTCATGCACGCGCCTCAAACCTTCGTGGTTGAGTCCTAGACCGTCATGCATGGGCGTCGATGCCTCGCGCGTGGCCCCCTACTGAATCACCAGCCCGTTCGGCCCGACCACCCCCAACTCCACATAGTGCGAGCCGGGGCGCGTGCGATCAGAAAAATCCACCATGAACCCGCCGCCGACGTCGAAGTTGCGCAGATGGGCCAACTCGCGGCGCACCTGGTCGCGCGTGGGCTTGGGGCCGGCGCGGCGCACGGCCTCGGCCAGCACCTTGGCCGCCACGAAGCCCTCCACCGCGCGGAACGACAGTTCGACATCCTTGGCGCCCACGGCGGTGCGCGCGCGATTGAATTCGCGGATGACGGGGTTCACGCCCTTGCCCGGGTTCGGCATCACCAGCGCCAGCGAATAGCCGCGCACCGCCTCGATACCGGCCACCTTGAGCAGGATGCCCGGGTCGATGGAGGACAACCCCAGAATCTGTGCGCCGCCGCCGCGTGCCCGGTATTGCTTGATGAACTGCGCGGCAGGGTCGGCCGTGGCGCCCAGGAAGATGGCCTGCACGTCGGCGCCGAGCAGCTTGTCGACGGCCGGGCCCACCGCTGCGGTATTGCGCGGGTACGAGGCCGTGGCCGCAATCGCCAGCTTGTGCGGCTTGAGCGTGCGCTCCACACCGGCCAGCGCCTCCTTGCCCAGCGCATCGTCCTGATACAGCACGCCGATGCGCGTGACGCCGATGGTGACGAGCGCGCCGACCATCTTGTCCATCTCCTGCTGGTAGCTGGCCTTGATGGGAAACACCCACGGATCACCAGTCATGCTGGAGGCGCCGGTGGCGGGGCCCACCAGCGGCAGGTTGGCTTCGGCCAGCACGCCGCTGCGCATGAGCGCTTCCACATTGGCGGTGCCAACCACGGTGAGCACGGCCACGGGGTTGTCGATCCGGGCCATGTCGCGCACGTTACGCAAGGTCTGCTCGACTTTCTGCTCGTCGTCGCGGGCGACCAGGCGAATGGTTTCGCCGTTGATGCCGCCATCGAGATTGAGCCAGTCGAAATACAGCCGCGCGCCGGCGTTGAGCGCCCGCCCCGTCGCGGCCTGCGAGCCGGACAGCGGCAAGGACTGGATGATGCTGATATCGGCATACGCGGCCGGCGCCGCGAGCACTGCAACCAGCGTCAGCGAGACGGCAAGCGCGGCAGCCCACGGCCGGCCGAGCCAGGTCCTTCCGCGTGCCCCCCGGCTGCGCGTGTGATTTCCCGTTTGCATTGCTAGCACCCTTCACCGCCGCCTCGTGGGCAACGGCGTTATTGTCGAGACCGCGATGGCTACCCATGCTGCGGTCCGCTTTGTCGTTGTTGTGTTGCGCCAAACACAAGCGGCGCGGGCGATAGCCTGCCATTCCGCGGGGGCTTCGACAAGTCCCGCCGGGGTCGTTTTAGACTCACTCCACCGCTTCTGTCGCAAACCCGCCCCACTTCGTCACCTCACCGTGCCCCAGCGCATCCTGCCCACCGACATCGAAGGCCGCACGCCGCCCTCTGCTGCGCATCCGGTGCGCCTCTATACGCGGCAGATGGAGGCCAATACGCGCTTTCCGCGTCACACGCATCCGTGGGCGCAGGTGGCGTACAGCCACAACAGCGTGCTGCGCGTGCAGGCCGGCGACACGGCCTGGGTGGTACCGCCCTCGCGCGCGATCTGGATTCCGCCCGGCATCGAGCATGAGGTGTGGGTGGTGGAGGCGGCCTTCCTGCGCACCCTGTATGCCGATCCGTCCGTGGTGACGGGCACGCTGGCGCAATGCCGCGTGATGGAGGTGTCGCCGCTGCTGCGCGAGCTGATCGCCGCAATGGACGTGCACCAGCCGCTGTCGGCAGCGCGGGAGCAGGCGCTGGCCACACTCATCCTCGACGAACTGCGCCGCAGCGCCCCGCTGCCGCTGGACTTGCCGATGCCCGCCGACAAGCGCCTGCGCGCCCTGTGCGAACGCGTGATGGCGGACCCCGGCACGTCGCTCACCTTCGACGCCCTCGCCCGCGACGTAGGCGCCAGCGCCCGCACGCTGGCGCGGCACTTTCGGGATGAGCTGGGCGTGAGCTTCTCGCAGTGGCGCCAGCAGGCGGTGCTGGCCAGCGCCATCCCGATGATGTCGCAGGGGATGCCGCTCTCGCGCGTAGCGATGGCGTTGGGTTACAACAGCCAGAGCGCGTTCTCGGCGATGTTCCGGCGGGCGTTTGGGCAGAGCCCGAGCGCGTTTCTGCACCGGCCGGACTCGGAAAGCAAATCGGCTTAGATCAGCGGAATCGTCATCGCCGGCAGCAGCATCGCAAAGCGCGCGCCACCGCCGGTTGCCGCATCCAGGCGGACATCGCCGCCATGCACCAGCGCGATACGCCGCACGATCGCCAGCCCGAGGCCGAATCCGCCGGTGTGGCGGTCGCGGCTGGCATCGAGACGCAGAAACGGCTCGAACACGCGCGCGCGGTCCGGCTCGGGAATACCGGGGCCGTCGTCTTCCACCGTCAGGCGCAGCGCGCCGGCAGGGCCCGCTTCGGCACGAAGGGTGATCGTGTTGCTTGCGTAGCGTGTGGCGTTGCGGATCAGGTTGAGCAGCGCGCGTGCCAGCAGGCGCGGGTCGCACACATGATGGGCGGGCGCCGCATCCGCATGCACGGCCAGGGTGAGCTGGCGGTCGGCCACGTCGTTGGCAACGCTGGCGACCACGCTGTCGAGCCACTCGCCGATCGACACGCGCATCAGCACGAGGTGCGTGGCGCCCTGCTCCAGGCGGCTGAGCGCGAGCAACTCGCTCACCAGCTCATCGAGTTCGCGCACGTCGCGGCGCAGGGCGTCGAGCCGTACACTGCGTTGCTCATCTGACAACGGCGATTGCAGCAGCGCGATGCCGAATTCCAGCCGCGCGATCGGCGTCTTCAGTTCGTGCGAGATGCCATTCATCATCTCGCGCTGGTGCTGGATCGAGCCCTGGATGCGCTCGGCCATGTCATCGAACTGCCGCGCCAGGGCGTACACGTTCGAGCGCTTGCGTAGATTGGCGCGTGTCGACAGCTTGCCCGCGCCAAACCCGCGCGCGGCCTCCTCAAGCCTGCGCAGGTCGCGCCAGTGCGACCCCACCCAGATCAGCAGCGGCACGAGCGCGGCCATGGCAATCAGGGTGTAGGCAATCGCCTGGATGCTGCGGTAGTCCATATCCTCGACGTAGGCGTGCAGCACCGACCCGTCGCGCAGCGGGAGGTAGTAATCCCGGGCGTTGGTCGTCAGCACCAGCTTGTGCTCGGCCAGGTCGCGCCGCTGCTCGGCGGACAGTGCCGGCACGGTTTGCGGATCGACAAAATCGAACTTCTCCCACGCGTTCGCGTTCAGGCGCGCCACTGCGGCATCGCGCTGGGCGGCGGGCGTGTGGTCGAAGTAATCCTGCAGCGTGAAGGCGTAGCCCTTGCGCACTTCGCGCTCGCCATGTGTGAGTGTGTCGTGGAACATCCACACGAACGATTTGTTGACGCAGGTCACCGCCAGCGCGGCGGCCAGCACCACCATCGCATACAGCTTGAATAGCGACTTGAACACGGCTCAGTCCTCCCACGCCGAGGGACTGAAGAGATAACCGCGTCCCCAGATCGTCTTGATCTTGTGCGGCTCGGGCGACGCGTCGCCAAAGCGGCGGCGCAAGCGCGAGATACCGGAATCGACCGTGCGGTCCAGCCCGTCGAACTCGATGCCGCGCAACTGCTTGAGGATGTCATCGCGGCTGAGCACGGTGCCGGCCGCGCGCGCGAGGATCAGCAGCAGGTTGAATTCGGCCGTCTTCAGGTCGACCGGCTGGCCGCGCCAGGTGACGGTGCGGTTGGGCGGCGAGATGACGAGTTCGCCAAAGACGAGCGTGTCATCGCGCGGCACCGCCGGCTCGGACGTCGACATGGCCGGCGTGACCCGCCGCAGCAGCGCACGGGCGCGGGCGACGAGCAGGCGCGGCTCGATGGGCTTGAGCACGTAGTCGTCGGCGCCGATCTCCAGCCCGGCCACCTGATCGTACGTATCGACGCGCGCGGTCAGGATCAGCACCGGCACGCGCGAGAACGCGCGGATGCGCCGGCAGACTTCCATGCCGTCCATGTGCGGCAGCATCAAGTCCAGGATCACCAGCGCCGGCTGACGCTCGCGCACGGCGGCCACGGCGATGTCGCCACGGCGCACCACCTCCACCGCAAATTCGTAGGTGCCCAGGTATTCGCTCACCAGTTGCGCAAGACGGTCGTCGTCTTCGATCAGCAGCACCTTGGTCTTGAGCGGCCCGTCAGTCATTGCCGTCATTGCCGTCATCGTCGGCCCCGTTGTTCTTATGTTGGCGCGCAGTGTACGGCGGCCCCCTTGCGAGTGGCAGGGCCGAAGAAACTTGAAAACACTCGCGCACAATTGCGCACAACTTCGCACCAATTTCCAGACAGACGTGCGTGCGGCGCCTCGCCAGACTGCGGGCTCTCTCCCATGAGGTCCCATTAGAGGTCTATCGTGCTCAATCGTCTCCCCTCGCGCTTTTCCCCGCGCCTCGCCTCGCATATCTCCATCGCCTGCATGGCCGTGCTGCTGACGGCGTCGCTGCTGCCGGTGTCGGCATCTGCCGATGAAGGGTCGGGTGAATCGACGTATTCGCTGTCGCTCAATGTGGGCGTGGCGCCGCGCTATGCAGGCAGCAAGCAGTACGCCATGACAGCCGGCCCCGGCATCCGGGCCGACTTCGGCAACGGCTGGTTCATCGACCCGCTGCAGGGTGGCGCGGGCTACGCCATGCGCTTCCTGAACGGCATGTTCGCCTCCGCCGCGCTGTCGTACGACGCCGGCCGCACCGACCGCAACCGCTACGGCCGCCCCGGCTCCGACCACCTCAAGGGCATGGGCGACATCAAGGGCGCGTTTCTGGGCGTATTCACGCTCGGCGGCAAGGTCTGGGGCGACACCACGGCCAGCGCCACCTTCGAGGTGCCGCTGAACCACCGCGAGCGCGGCTGGTCGGGTCACCTGGATCTGAACGCGCCCGTGGTCCAGTGGGGTGCCGACACCATCAGCGTCAACCCAAGCCTGCACTTCGGCTCACGCAAGTACATGCAGACGTATTTTGGGGTGACGCCGCAGCAATCGGCCAACAGTGGCTTTGCCGAATACGACGCCAAGGGCGGCGCGAACGCGGCATCGCTCACGGTGGCATGGCGGCACACCTTCTCGCGCCACTGGGCCCTGCAGACGGCCGTGGGCACGACGCGCCTGGTCGGCAATGCTGCCAAGAGCCCAATCGTGCAGAACAAGCAGAGCTACTTTGGCGGCACGGGCATCGTCTACACGTTCTGAGCGCGCACCTGTGCATCCAGCCACGCCACGGTTTCGCGCCACCACGGCGCGCCGGACGCTGCGCGGAAGAAGCCCATGTGGCCGACGCCCCTGCTGCCCGGCATGCCCAGCGCATCACTGCCCACCTGGTGGCGCGTGATGCGCGCAGCGGGAAACCGCGCGACCAGCGCATCGATGGCATTGGCTGGCGCCATCGGATCATCGTCAAAGCCCCAGGCGAGCAGCGGCACGGCGAGCCTCGGGTAGCGTGAGGTGTCCAGCCCGGCGCGCGGCGCAAACACATAGCCGCGCCGGCGGGCAAAGCGTGCCCAGTCGCCCAGGATGGCGGCGGGAATCGACATCGGCCCCATCCCGACGGCCGCTAGCGGCAGCATGCCGCCGCGCACACGCGCCACCGCCAGCGGAATCCGCACATGCAGCAGCCACGCCAGTTGCGGGCGGGTCAGCAGCCCGCGCCACGGCCACAGCCGCGCATTCGCCAGCGACACGGCCACGTGCACCAGCGCATCGGCATGCACGATGTGCGGCGCCAACCCCGCCAACTGCCCGCCCGCGCTGTGGCCGAGCACGACCAGCTTGCGGCCGCCACAACCTTCGGGGATGAGCGTGTCGTGGACCCATTTCAGCACCGCGTCGATGTCCTGCCGGCCCCAATCGGCAAAGCGTGGCATGCCCGGCCCGCTGGCGAGCGCATCCCCGATGCCGCGATAGTCGAACGTCACCACGCGCCAGCCGGCCAGGCACAGGCCGCGCGCAAACGCGCCGTAGAACTGGCGCGGCACGCCCAGCGCCGAGCAGATCACCACCGTGCCGTGCGCGCCCAGGCCGGGGCTGGTGACCGTCACGGGCAGCGTCCAGCCGTCGGCGGTGCGGACGTGGTCATCGCGGGTGGGGATGGCATCGGCGGGGTAGTCGATCGGTTCGCGCTGCATGGTCGCTCCGGCTCGGGGTCGATGGCTGGAGTATTGGCGGCGGGCAATGTGGTCACAATTACGCGATAGGTAATCGCCGCACCTACCCGACTCTGCTTCAATAGGTGACATGAAACGCGCCCAGCCCCAGTCCGCAGACAGCCTCGCCACGCTCGATGACACCGATGCCGCCCAGGTGGCGGTCGCGCCGCTTGAACCGCTCGAGCCACCCCACGCGGCGCGCTCGCGTTTTCCGCAACTGCTGCGCTTCTGGCGCACGCGGCGCGGCTACAGCCAGCTTGCCCTGGCGCTGGCGGCGGGCGTGTCGCAGCGGCATGTGAGCTTTCTGGAATCCGCACGCGCCGCACCCAGCCGCAACATGATCCTGCAACTGGCCGAGGAGCTGAACGTGCCGCTGCGCCATCGCAACCAGATGCTGCTGGCCGCCGGCTTTGCGCCCGCCTACCCCGAGCAGGGCCTGACCACACCGGCCGACGAGACCTCGCCGACGATGCTGGCGGTGCGCCAGGCGGTGAAGCTCATCCTCGACAAGCAGGCGCCGTATCCGGCCATCGTGCTCGACCGTTTCTGGCACATCCTCGACGCCAACGCGGCGCACCGCCGCCTGATGCGCTGGGCCATCGGCGACGACCGGTCAGAAGGCGCGCAGGGTGCCGTCAACATGATGAAGCTCGTGTTCGACCCGACCGGGCTGTGGCCGGCCATCGCCAACCGTGAGGCGGTCGGCCGGTATCTCGCCCGGCGCGTGCGGCAGGAACTGGCGCTGCACGCCATCGACCCGGCCACGCAGCGGTTGCTGGCGGACATCCGCGCGTTGCAGCCGGCGCTGTTCGATGTTGCCGATGCGCCAGCTCCGTCCGCCACCTCGGCTCCGGCACAGGATGCCGTCGATCCACCGCCGTTCCTGCCCGTCACGCTACAGCGCGACGGCGTGACGATCTCGCTGTTCACCACGCTCACCACCTTGGGCACACCGCGCGACGCTGGGCTGCAGGAAATGCGCATCGAATGTTTCTATCCGGCGGATGAGGCGTCGCGGCGGGCCTTGGAGCGTATTACGCTGTAACGACCTCGCATTGCAACGAGAATCGTTCTCATTTATATTGACCGGTCGATTTGTCTCCCGCCGGCGGCCATTGTGCCGCCTTGTGCTTCATGACCGACCTGTCCCATCCCCCGCTTTCGGCCGAGCCCGTGGCCAGAACCAAAGCCAAAACCAAAGCCGATCACCCCGCCAACCACCGCGCCACGCTGGTGCGCTGGCTGCGCAAGACGCACGGCTGGTTCGGGCTGTGGGGCGCGGTGATGGGGCTGATCTTCGGCGTGTCGGGCATCTGGCTGAACCACCGCGCGGTGCTGAAGCTGCCGGTGGCACAGCAGCGCACCAATACGCAGATCGCCCTGCCCGACCCGGTGCCCGCCACACCCGAGGCGATGGGGTCTTGGTTGCAGCAGACGTTGAACATTCCGGAACCTGCCAGCCGCGTCCGTGTGGAAAAAGCCAAGCCGGTGGCCTGGGCCGAGCGTCCGGCCAAGGGCGAAGGCAAGGGTGAGAACCACGACGGCCGCAAGGAAGAGAAGGCAGCCGATGCCCCGCGCGAACCCGCCGCCAAGCCGCTGATGCAGCCCGAGCAATGGACCTTCAACTTCGGCAGCGCCACCTCGCAACTCCAGGCCGAGTACTGGGCTGGCAACCGCTCGGTGGCGATCCGCCAGACTGACAGCGGCTTGCTCGGCACGCTGATGAACCTGCACCGGGGTACCGGCATGACGGTGCCGTGGATCCTGCTGGTCGACACGCTGGCCGGCTGCCTGATCTTCCTGTCGATCTCGGGCCTGTGGCTGTGGGTAATGACCACCAAGCGCCGTACGGTAGGCTGGACGATCTTCGGCTTGGGCAGCCTGCTGACGATCGGGCTGGCGATCTCGCGGCTCTGAACGCCGCATCGGCTAACGAGGGCGCCCGCGTGGCGCCCTTTTTCTTTGCTACGGACGATCGACGCTGCGCTCGGTGAGCAGCCGCTGAATCGCCCGCATGCGCGAGCGCACCATCTCGTCACGGCGCTGCGCTACGCAGGTCATCAGGATCTCGATGACGGCCAGGTGCACCAGGTAGGCCTCGGTGCCCACCCGCATCACCGCGTCTTCCGGCACGTCCACCGTCAGCGCGATCTGCGCGCGTTCCGCGAGCGGCGTGCCCGTCTGGGTGATGGCGATCACGCAGGCGCCCTGCTCCGCCGCATAGGCAATCGACTCCAGCAGATACGGCATGCGCCCCACGTGCGAGAACGCCACCACTACGTCCGACGCGCCCAGCATGGCGGCCGACACAAGCTGCAGGTGCGCATCGAAGTAGGCGTTGGACGCCAGCCCCAGCCGCATCAGCCGTGATTGCATGTCGTTCGCCATAAATGACGACGCGGCGCCGGCCGCATAGCAATCCACACGGCGCGCCCGGGCGATGCGCTCGGCGGCGGCGTCAATGTGCGTGGTGGAAAGCGACTCCCGCAGTTTGGTCAGCGCCCGCGTCGCGCCGTCGATCACCTTGCTTGCGACCAGCGCCGGCGGATCGGCCCGACCGACGTGGCCCGGCAGCGTCGGCTGCGCGTGCGCCAGCTCGGCGGCCAGCGTGGCCTTGAACTCGCGCAGGCCTTCGAAGCCGAGCGCCTGGCACATCCGCACGATGGTCGGCATCGACACGCCGGCGCGCACGGCCAGCGTCTCCACCGATTGTTCGAGCGACAGCTCCGGCGCCTCCAGGATCAACCGCGCCACGCCCTGCTGCGCCGGCGAAAGCGCGGGCAGCTTGTCACGCAAGGCATTGAGCACGGGGACGGAGGGCGATGGCATGGCGGCGGGTCATCACAAACAGGCAGGCAGACGGACAAGAGCGTCGCCAGTGTAGCGGCAGCCCTGTGCCGCACGGCTTGCCCGAGGGAAAACCCCCAAGAATCTGTAAATGCGCGGTTTACGCGCACCGCGCCAATGCTGTGCAACGCCGCCCAGCGCGCGGCGCATGCAGCGCTTTGCCGGTGCACACGTAACTTCAAACCTTACAGACGCAACTTGCCCGAGAGTCGGCCCCCGAGCCAATCCGGAAACCCATTCCGGTCATCACAACAGTCGTCACGACAATAAGGGAGCCACATGACCACCGCTTCGATCCGTTCCATTCCGCTATCGGCCGCTGCGCTGTCGGCACTGCTCGCTTGCAGCGCGGCGCACGCGCAATCGAGCGTCACGCTGTACGGCGTGATGGAAACCGGCCTGCGCTACAGCACCAATGCAGACGCCGACGGCCACGGCAAAGCCGAGATGGCCGGCGGCTACTACAGCGGCAGCCGCTTCGGTATCCGCGGCTCCGAAGACCTGGGCAACGGCCTGAAGGCCGTGTTCCACCTGGTCAGCGGCTTTGCGCCGGACACCGGCGTGGGCTCCACCAACGACATGGGCCTGGGTGGCTACAAGCCCACCACGCCGGCCGCGTCGCGGCTGTTCGGGCGTCAGGCGTACGTCGGGCTAGAAGGCGGTTTCGGCGCGCTGACGTTCGGCCGGCAAGAGAACCTCGTCTTCAACACGGCGGGCCAGTACGACGCGCTCTCCATCGGCAACCTGGGCGCAACGGCGTGGCACGTCACCGCCACCGGTGTGCGGATCGACAACGCGGTCAAGTACGTGGGCGACTTCAACGGCTGGCGCCCGGGCGTGATGGTCGGCATGGGCGAACAGGCGGGCGCGTTCTCGGCGGGCAACTACAGCGCGCTATCGCTCAACTACGCCAGCGGCCCGTTCGCGTTTGGCGGTGCGTGGGAACAGCAGAAAGACCTGCAATCGGTCGGCACCCGCACCTGGACCACCGGCGGCAGCGTACAGCTCGGCCCTGCCAAGCTGATGCTCGGCTACATCAACTACCGCGACGGCACGCCCACCAAGAACGACCTCATCCTCGGCGGCGTGAAGTACGACTTCAGCGGCCAATACAACCTGGTGGTGGGCGGCATGGCCACGCGCCAGCGCAACCCCGACGGCCTGCGCTACACCGCATACGCGATCATGAATTACGTGGTCAGCAAGCGCACGTGGCTGTACGTCGGCATGGACTACACCCACCAGAAGGACGCCGGCACCGTGCTGGCCGCAGCGCTGCCGAAGTCGTCACAGACCGGCGTCATGGTCGGCATGCGCCACGGGTTCTGAAGCCCGGCACACGGCCGCTCCGGGCGCCCCTGGCACAAACGCCCGCGCCCAGACGGTTTGGCCGTTGATGCCCTATGCGGCGCCTTGAATTTTTGTGGGCGGGCGGAAAAAGGAAGGAGGCTGTCTGAGCGCGGCGAGTTTGCCTCCTTCCCCGCCCGGTCACGGAAATTCAAGGAGTGGGTCGCCGCATCGGGCGCGCCTTTCTTTGCTTACTTTCTTTGGCAAGACAAAGAAAGTGAGTCAGCCCCGGCAGGGGATGAAACAAGGGATGGACCACCAGCGCCCTTACGCCGGCGCAGCAGCAGGCGGTTCGGAAGTAGGTGGGGCCTTCTCGCCCTTCTCCGAGCCCGGCGCCACCTGCGTCATCCATTGCTCAAACGCCGGCGAAGTCCGCAGCACCGTCGCCGGCGAGGCCAACGCCACCTGCGCCTTATCAAACGCATCCTTAAGCGCAACGTTGAAAGCGCGCAGCACCTCCGCCTGCTTCTGCGGGCGCGTCTTGAAGCGCCCCTTGACGATCATCGCGCCACCGTCAAAGCGGTCCAGCCCGAACACCTCCGCGCCGCCGAGCAGCGTGTACGCAAAGCGCGGCTCGCCGGCAATCTGATCGGCGGCCGTGCGCACGAGATCGATGGCCTGCTGCGGGTGAGCATCCATCGCCACGCGCACTTCAAAGTCGGCAAACGAGTAGTCGCGCGAGAGGTTGCGCACGGTCTTGATCTGACTGAACGGAATCGACAGCACCGCGCCCGTGCCGTCGCGCAGGCGCACCGTGCGGATAGTCAGGTTGATGACGGTGCCCGAGGCCACGCCCACGTCCACCGTGTCGCCCACGCTGATGGTGTCTTCCATCAGGATGAAGATGCCGGTAATCAAATCCTGCGCGAGCGACTGCGCGCCAAAGCCCACTGCCAGGCCGACCACACCGGCACCGGCCACCAGCGGCGTCACATTCACGCCCAGGTTGGCCAGCACGCCGATGCTGGCGGTCACCACCAGCGTCACCTTCAGGCCATTGCGCAGCAGCGGCAGGATGGTGAGTGCGCGCGTGCTGGGCTGCGCGCGCGCCGAAGCCGGCGACAGCGCCCGCAGGATCGCCGTGTCGAGCAGGATCCAAACGAGCCAAGTGGCAAACACGGTGCTGATGAGGCCCACCATGGCATCGGCGATGCGCTTGCCGTTGACCGAGCTGTGCGTCACCTCCACCAGCGTGTGGCCCCACACGCGCAGCACCAGCTCGACGAAGACGACCCAGATGGCAAGCTGCACCAGCGCTGCCAAAAAATGCTTGAGCCGCTCCACATACGGCGAGCTGCGCGCCAGCCGCAGGTGCGAGCGCCAATTCGCGCGGGGCCGCACCACCGCGGTCAGAAACAGCGCGGCCACCAGCAGCAGCGAGGTCATCACGGCGCGGCGCGAAACGACGTCGACGTTGTCGGGCATGGTCAGCGTGGCCAGCACCGTCACGCCCGCCAGCACGATCACCGGCACGGGCCATAGCGCGGCGATCACGTGGCGGATCTGGTTGCTGGTGTGCTCGCCCTGGCGCATCTCCAGCGAACGGTTGGCAATCAGCTGACCGACCGGGCGGCGCGCCCACAACGCGCCCACCGCCAGCATCACCGACGAGATCGCGTTGCACACGGTGGACAACAGCAAGCTGAGCGCGCCACCCAGCACCAGCGCAACGCGCGGGTCCAGCAGGGCATCGCCGCAGGCGCCGAGGGTGGCGGTCACGAAGATGGGCCACATGCCGTGCTTGAGCAGGTACTCCACGGCCACGCGCCGATGCCCGCTCCCCGCAAACAGCGAGAACAGCATCGCCACACCCGCCGTGATGATCGCGCCCCACACGATGGCGTAGGCCAGCACGAGCGCGAGGACAAAGCCCGGCGTGGCGTCATGCTCCAGCCGCATCAGTACGGCAAACGACACGGCCCACGGGCCGATCTTGCGCAGCGCGTCGATAAAGAGCGCGCGGGTGGTCGGATGCGGTCCGAGCCCGGCCCGGATGCCGAACACGCGGCGTATCAGCCAGCCCAGTGCGAGCAGGCCGCCGGCAATCGCGGCCCAGACGCCAACGGTGCTGGCAAAGTCGGCCGCGAGCGGCATGCGCCTGTCCGGCGCCGTGAGCAGGCTCGCATTACCGCCCGCCGCTTCAATGCGGCGCAGCCAGTAGCGCGGCGCGCCGGCTTCCACATCGGCCTCGACAGAACCGTTCTCGATGAGCGACGCCACCGCACCCAGCAGGCCCGGCGCCTGCTCGGCCTGCACCTTCTGCTGCGCGGTCACGCCATCGCGCAATTGCTTGAGTTCTGCAACGAGGGCGGCGCGCTGCTGGTCGTTGTCGAGCAGCGTGATAACGGTGTCGAGCGACTCGCGCGTCTGTGCGGGCGTCGCGGGCGCTGCGGGTGTTGTGGCCGGCGCCGACGCGCTTGCGGTGGACGACGACAAACCCGTCAGCTTGGCAAAGGAAACCGGCGCAGCGTGGGTGGCCCCGGCCATCAGCAGAAACAGCCCGGCGAGCCACAGCCGGCGGATCAGAAACAGAGCGGAAGTGCGCATGATGAGAGATGCGATCGTGCAGACGCGGACCACGGCACGATACGCGAATTCCTGGCGGGGGCGAATTCCTGGCGGGGCCAAACCCGCGCGCGCAATCTCAGCGCTTGGCGCCGGACGGCAACGGTGCACGGCGCCACAGCCATGCCGCCGTGCCCAGCGCGCACACCATGAGCGCCATCACCAACGCCACCACGCCGGGCCAGCCCCACGGCGCATAGAGCCTGCCGCCTGCCGTGCCGATGATGCTGGAGCCCAGGTAGTACGCCAGCAGATACAGCGCAGCCGCCTGCCCCTTGGCACGCTGCGCGCGACGCCCGACCCAGCCGCTGGCCACCGCATGCGCGCCAAAGAACCCGAAGGTCAGCAGCGCAATGCCGCCAATCACCAGTTGCAGCGGCGCGGCCAGCGTGAGCAGCACGCCCACCGACATCAGCGCCGCGCCCGCCAGCAGCATGCGGCCCCGGCCATGGCGATCGGCCAGTCGCCCAAACCATGCGGATGCGCCGATGCCCAGCAGGTACACCATGAAAATGCCGCCCACCGCCGTCTGGCTGAGGGCATACGGCGCATCGAGCAGATGGAAGCTCGCGTAGTTGTAGATCGTGACGAAGCCGCCCATCAGCAGGAAGCCCATGGCGAACAGCGCACGCAGGCCCGGCTCGCGCAGATGGGCACCCAGCGTGTCGAACAGGTCGCCCAGCGCCACGCCCTTGCGCGGCGCGAACCGGCGCGATGGCGGCAGCAGCCACAGGAAGGCCAACGCCGCCACCAGGCCCAGCGTGCCGGTAAAGCCCATCGCGGCGCGCCAGCCGAAGTGATCGGCCACGGCGCCCGTCAGTACCCGCCCCGCCATGCCGCCGAATGCCGTTCCGCCGATATACAGGCCCATCGCTAGCCCCAGGCCTTGCGGATGCACTTCTTCGGCCAGATACGCCATCGCCACCGCTGGTACCCCGCCCAGCACAACACCGAGCAACGCCCGCGTGGCCAGCAGCCCATGCCAGCCCGGCAACACCGCTGCCGCCAGCGTGAGCACCGACGACAGCACCAGCGAGACGCCCATCAGCGTCTTGCGGTGGATCGACTCCGACAGCAGCCCCGCAAACAGGATCGCAAACGCCAGCAGCAGCGTGGATACCGAAAGCACCAGGCTCGTCTGCGCGGGCGTGAGGCCAAAGTCGTGCGCCAGCAGCGGCATCAGCGGCTGCACGCAATACAGCAGCGAGAACGTGGAAAAGCCTGCGGCAAACAACGCCAGATTGGCGCGCAGATAGCCCGGAGCGCCGCGCACAAGCCAGCGGGAGGGATCAGCGGGTTCAGTGGACGGAGCGGAGGAAGCGGAGGAAGACGGGGCGTTCACGGCTGGCCGGTGGGAAACATGCGCAGAAGCAAGCGCCTATTATCGTTCGCAGCCACCCGTTCTGCTGCGATGCGGTATGAGACCGGCGGCACCCGTCTTGCTGCGCACACGCCATCTCCGCCACCGTCTCTTTCGGCCCGACCATGGAAACCACGCTCTACTACTGGCCCGAGATCCAGGGCCGCGGCGAGTTCGTCCGCCTCGCGCTCGAACAGGCCGCCGTGCCCTACACCGACATCGGCCGCGAAGATGAGGCGGCCATCGAAGCGTTTCTCGACGATGCCGGAATCCCGACGCCGCCGTTCGCGCCACCGTTTCTGGTGACGGGCCAGTTGGTGATCGCGCAGACCGCCAATATCCTGCTCTACCTGGGTCAACACTACGGCCTGGCCCCGCACGACGAAGCCGGTGGCCTGTGGACGCACGGCCTGCAACTGACGATTGCCGACTTCGTGGTGGAGATCCACGACACGCACCACCCCATCGCCTCGGGTGCGTACTACGAAGACCAGCAAGCCGAAGCCAAACGCCGCACGCGGGATTTCCTCGCGCACCGCGCCCCCAAGTTCCTGCGCTACTTCGAGCGTGTGCTCGACCGCAACCCCGCCGGCCCAACGTGGGCCGTGCGCGATGCGCTGACCTATGTGGACTTGTCGCTATTCCAGATCATGGCCGGGCTGCGCTACGCCTTCCCGCACCACATGCAGCGCTACAAGCGTGAGCTGCCGCACCTCGTGGCGCTGCACGACCGTGTGACGGCGCTGCCGAACATTGCGGCGTATCTGGAATCACCACGGCGCATTCCGTTCAACACGATGGGCATCTTCCGCCACTACCCGGAACTGGACGCGCTGAAGTGACAAACCCGGCGCAGGGCCGGGTTCGCAGTCGCGGTAAACGCAGTGATATTGATCGCTCAGGTCGCCAGCGGCACGGCGGGCAGCCGGCGCCGGAGGTCTTCAAGCGCAGCAGGCCAGCTTTCGATGGCCGCCAGATCGTGGATGTCCTGCAGATCGATCAGCAACTCCACCACCTGATCGTCGTCCACATTGACGCCGGAGCAGCGCAGGGCACACGCGAGCGGATCATCGCTGGGCACGCGCAGCAGGCTCACGCCCAGGCGTTCGACCGCGTTGCAGTAAAACGCGTCGTCAATGAGGATGCCGACACCACAACGGCGGTTGTCCAGCCCGCGATAGCGCGGTTCGCCGTCGGCGTCTTCGGAGCGGCATTGCTGCGCAAGCAGGTGCGTGCGCACGCGCTCAAAAATGTCCTCGATGGCGAGGAACGTCTCCTTCCCTTGCATGGGTGTCACCTTCTGTGTGGTGATCTATGACCGGCCGGTCGGTCAGAATGACTCGACGGTATCGACGATCGCGCCGCTCAGACCGAACTGGCGCGCGATCGACTGCAGGCGGTCCTTCCACTCCCACGTGCCGAACACGTCGTGCGCGTTCTGCAGCTTGGAGAGCAGCTCAACCGTGTCGCGGTCATCCACGTCGATGCGGGCACGCTTGAGCGCACGACGCAGTGCGATGACGCCGGCGTCCATGTAGCGCGGAATCTCATTGGCGGGCTTGAGGATGTAGCGCACCGGCACGCTTTCCATCGACGTCGTGTAGTCACGCACGCCGATCAGGTTGCCGATCGGGCAGCAGCGGCCGCCCTGGCCGTGGTATGCGGCACCGCCGCGCGGCAGGATGGCGGCGCCGCCCTGGCCGAACAGATGGCGAACTGCGCCGTCGTAGATTTCTTGTTTGCTGAGATATTGCGTTTTCATGTTCTTTCCCCTGACCCCAGGTCTGCCCGCGCCACCGATTCGGTTCCTTTCCGACTTCCGGTCTGACGCTGCGTCCGACGTCGCACAATCTGTCATCCGTGCGATCTATCTTGGTTCAGGATGCACCAGAACCATGGGCCGAAAAAGGGCAGGAATGTAAGTCATTTTTACCGTTTGCTTTTTGGCAACGAATTGCCCGCAAAGGTGCGCCAGACAACGCTTTATGGGTGCGCCACACACCACGCGATCGAAGCGTTTTTCGATGCCGTGATGCGCGTTCGCAACAGCGTGTGCGCAAGCCTGCGCGCAGGTGCCGAATGCGTCGTAGGCGTGGTGCTTACATCCCGATACTCTGGTCTGCGTGGCCGAGGCAGAAGCCACGTCGGTCATGATGCGCACAAGTGGGCATCACCTCGTAGCCGGCGGCGCGCAGCAAGACCGCGCGCGCGGCCACTTCCACCGGGGGCAAGGGCTGCCCCGAGCCTTGATCGCGCACCAACCGGCCGAGTTGGGCAAACGGCTGGCGCAGCAGATGGTCCAGATCCAGCGAACCGCAGTACCGCATCACGTCACCTTCAGGAAAAGCGCGGCGGCACGGGTGCGCGCCGGTTACATCGATTCGTCAGCCAGCTCCGGACACGCGACCAGCGTCCGGCGCACACGCGCATAGGCGGCGCGCTGCGACCAGATGGCGTCGGTCAGGGCCGCGAGCAGCGCATCGCGCGGCAGGCTCTGCGGTGCCACGCCAAACTGCGCCTCCACGGCACGTAGAGCCTCCGTCACTTCGCTGCGCCATCGGGCGTCGAGTCGCTGAGTCATGTTGTTCTCGCTGGGTCGGTTCTGGCGCCTGGTTTTTGCGCGGTTGGCGGCGGGCTTGTACCCACACTGGCCGCGCTGGGAAGGGGTTGGCGGAATGGGTTCCGCTCTTGGCTTTAGAGAACGGCATACGGGACCGAAACTTGATTGCCTCGGCGAGGGGTAACCGGGCGATCTCCCCCGAACGGGCTCCCCCATTCGCGCAGCAACTTCGGCACGCGCCCATGGCCCAATCGGTTCTGGAACCGCCACCGGAACCGCCACCTATTGCACCTATCGAGATGGAGCGTCACGTGCCCCGAGCGTCTTTCCTGCACCGACCCTTGCTGACCCTTGCCTGTGCGCTGGCCGCGCCTGCCATCGCCACGGCCGGCGCGCCCGACCCGCGCCAGTACATGCACGGCATCGGCGCGGTGCCCGCCACGGCGGCCAACACGTTCAACGTGTTCTTCAGTGCGTCGGGCCTGCCGCCGCGCGGGGCGGATCGCAGCGGCAGCTGGCCGCACGATGTGTATGTCGCTCAATGGCATGCCGATACGGGCGCGCTGGACGCCCCGCGCATCTTCATCCAGAAGCCCGAGGCGCAGGAGCCCGTGACGGTGGCGCGCAATCAGGCGGGCCAGGTAATGGTGTCGTTCGAAGACGGCTGGAAGGCGCCAGAAAACGTCACGCAGCGCTTCGGCATCTACGACACGGCGCTGCGGCCCATCAAGCCGTATCCGCAACAGGTGGAATCGGGCGGGCACTCGGGCCATATCGCGGCCGTGGGCGACCGCTTCGTGGTGTTCTATTCCGACGGCTGGATCAACGGCGGCGGCGTGGACAACCTCGGCAGCGGCAACGGCGTCTACGTGAAGGTCTACGATGGGCGCGGCCGCCGCCTGCACAACGTCGACATCGCCGACGAACGCCGCGAATGGTGGCCCGTGGTGGCCGGCGGCAGCACGCGCGCGCTGCTGGCCTGGCAACAATTCGTGCCGGGGCAAACCGAGGCCAATCTGAAGATCGCCATCTTCGACCCCGCGAGCGGGCGCGTCACCGGCGAGCAGCTCCTGCACCAGCATCTGCAGTACTACACCTACAGCATCACGTGGTTGCCGGCGGTCGAGCGCTTCCTGTTAGTCGGCGTGGCCAAGGGCAACGGCTTTGCTGACTTGATCGACAGCGAGGGCAAGGTGCGCGCGTCCATCCAATGCATGCCAGCGACGGTGCGCGAAGCAGGTATCGCCGTGAACCAGCGCACCGCCTACACGCCCGCCGCCGACGGGCGCCTGCTGCAACTGCAGGCGGGACCGGATTCGCTGACGCTGTCTGGCACGTTGATGAACACCGACGGCAAGCCCGTGCAATGGCGCCCGGTGGGCAGCACCGGCTTGCTGCGCACGTCGGGCGCGCTCGACTGGCTGTCGCTCACGGAAAAAGGGCTGGAACAGCTGCACTTCGACCCGACCAAGGCCCAGCCGGCCAACGCCACCGACCAGTGCCGCTAGTGCTGCGGGCTCAGGCGTCAGCGGCCAGCACGCGCAGGTGCACCAGCCCATCCCATTTGGCGTGGATGGCGCTGGCGATGTGGTCGTGTTCGGCGGCCAGCGCGGTCGGCAGGATCAAGTCCATCTCCACCGCGCCATCCACGTAATGCAGCACGCAGTGGCGTGCATCGAGCGGCGTACCGGGCGGCAGCAGTTGTGCCAGTACGGCATGCAGAGCGTCGCGGTCGGGTAGCGGCACGGGGTCGGTGGCGATGCGCTCGCGCGGGTCGACGTGGATCTGCACGTCGAGCACCGCCATTGCCGTATGGGAGGCCAGCGCGTTGGTACGTGCGCGCACGGCAATCGCGTGGCCCTCGCTCACGGAGACGCGCGGATCCACCTCGATATGCGCATCGACGAGCGCCTGGTCGCCCGTCACGCGGGTGCGCAGATCATGCACGTTGATCACGCCCGGCGTAGCTTCCAGGCTCGCGCGGATGGCTTCCACCTGCGACGGCGGTAGCGCGCGATCCATCAGGTCGTTCAGCGCCTCCCAGCCGAAGCGCAGGCCCACGCGGCCGATCATCAGCCCCACCACACAGGCGGCCACCGGGTCCAGCCAGTGGTAGCCCATCAGGTTGCCCGCAACGCCAATCGCCGCCACCAGCGACGACACCGCATCGGAACGCGCATGCCACGCATTCGCAATCAGCATGCGCGAGTTGATGCGCTTGGCCACGGCCAGCATGTAGCGGAACAACCCCTCCTTGGAAGCCAGCGCAATGAGCGCCACCACCAGCGCCAGGCCGTGCACCGGCGCCGGCCCCTGCGGCGAGCGCAGGCTTTCCACCGCCGCCCAGATCATGCCCGCGCCCGCGCCCAGCAGCAGCAGCCCGAGCCCCAGTGATGCGGCGTTCTCGTAGCGCGCGTGGCCGTACTGGTGGTCTTCGTCCGGACCCTTGTGGCTGTTGCGGTTGGCGATGAAGACGATGCCGTCGGCAATCAGGTCCGACAGCGTGTGCAGCCCGTCGGCCACCAACCCCTGCGAATGCGACCACAGCCCCGCCGCGATCTGCCCCGCAGAGAGCACGCAATTGACGCCCGCACTCACGAGCGTGGAGCGTTCGGCGCTCTGCTGGCGCGCGGCCGCAGAGAGAGCTGTCGGTGGATTGGGTGTCATGGAAATCGGCATGCGGGAATCGCGAGCATTGTGCCATGCACCTTGCCCCAGTCCGACACAGACGCGCGGTTCGGACCCGCAGCCACGAGCCCAACACGCTGAGACAAATTTGCACCGGAAGAGCGCAAATGGCGCCGCGTTAATAGGACTTTTCCGATGTTCCACGCTTGCGGCATCGGCGATTCTCAGCAATGCGGCAAACACGTTGCCGTACGTTACGCGCTCTGGAGACACGTCGACATGCAGGCCCCCATCCAACTCGTCATTGCCGATGATCACCCTGGCGTGGTGGCCGCCGTGCGGCACCTCGTGTCAGCGGTCGACGGTTTCGAGGTGGTGGGCGAGGCTAGCAATGCCGATGAACTGATCGCTGTGCTGGGCCGCGTGCGCTGCGACATCGCCATCACCGATTACGCCATGCCCGGCAGCCGCTACGGCGACGGCATCATCCTGCTCGAGTTCCTGGTGCGCCGTCATCCGAACCTGCGCGTGATGGTGCTGACCATGCTTGAGACCCGTGCGCTGATGAGCAACATCCTGCGCGCGGGCATCAAGGTCATCGTCAGCAAGTCCGACGAGCCGCAACACATTCTTGAAGGCATGCGGGCGGCGTTGAATGACCGCATCTATCTCTCGCCGCAGCTCGATGCCAAGCTGATCCGTCGCGCGCCGGCGCCCGAACCCGCCAAGAACGACCCGATCGCCAAGCTCGGCAAGCGCGAGCTGGAAGTGCTGCGCATGTACGTGACCGGCAAGACGGTCAGCGAGATCGCCGTGCAGCTCAACCGCAGCGTCAAGACCATCAGCGCGCAGAAGCAGATGGGCATGCGCAAGCTCCAGCTGGAAACCGAAGCCGCGCTGTTCGACTTTGCCGTGCGCCACGGGCTGCTGGGCGGCGGCGAAGGCTGACACCATGACCGCGCGCGCGAAACGCTCCGCCCTGGCACAGCTGCGCGTCGGCCTCGGCGTGGGCATGCTGACCTGCTTGGCGTTGCTCATCTGGCCAGGCAGCACGCGCAATGTTCGTGCGGAAGATGCGGCCCAAGCCGTCCAGCGCCTGGGCCCGATGCCACCCCAACTGACGGTGGGCGTCATCGGCGACACGATGATGCCGCTGGAAGGTGTGGCCGCCAACCGGCTGACCGGTTTCTCGGGCGATCTGCTGATGCAGCTGATTCCGCAGGATCAGGTGCGCATCGTGCCGCGCATGTTTACGCGACGCGACGAGCTGCTCAAGGCTGCATGCCGGGGGGAAGTGGACATCGTCATGAGCGCCGTGCCGCGCTCGCAATACGACCGCTGCCTTGAATATTCCGCGCCGTATCTGGAGCGCGCCACCGCCGTCGTCGCACGCAGCGACAACGAGCGTGTTCGGCAGAACGCGTTCTCGGCCGGCACACGCGTCGCGGTGGAGCAGGGTTCTCCGCAGGAAGAGGAACTGGCCCGCGCGTATCCGGGCGTCCGCCTGGTGGGCATGCCCACAGCAAGCGATGCGCTCGATGCTGTGCTCAGCAATGCGGCAGATACCTATGTTGGCGTGACCTACACCACACGTGAGCTGCTGGCGCAGCCGCGCTATCGGCAATTATCGATCGTGCAGCTGGTCAACCAGCAGGTTGACGCGTTGCACTTTGCCGCGCCGCGCGCGCAAGCCGCGATCATTCGCTATCTCGACCGCCATCTCGCACAGTTGCCCGACACCACGCTGGCCGAGTTGCGCACGCGCTGGATCACGCAAGGCGGCGCCAGCACCGTTGCACTGCCGCTCTCGGCCGGTGAGCGCGCGCTGCTGGCATCGCTGCCGCCGCTACGCTATGCGGCCGACCCCGACTACATGCCCTACACCTTCAACGAGGCGCGCGGCGAGGTACTGGGCATCCTGCCCGAGTACCAAAGCTTCCTCGCCCGCACGCTCGGCCTGCGCTTCGAGCGCGTGCAGGTGCACGATTGGGCGGAGGCGCTCGCCAAGGCACGCGCCGGCGAGATCGACATCCTGCTCGGCATGTCCGACCAGGACGCGCGCCCGCCCGGCTTCTTGCTCAGCCACCCCGTCGATGCCACACCGATGGTGATCGTCGGACGCAATGACGCCTTGACCATCGCCGCGTTGTCCGAGCTGGCGGGCAAAACGGTTGCGCTGCCGATGAGCGATTCGCTTGCCAACCTGTTGCACCAGAACGTGCCCAAGATCCACATCGTGTCGGCCGAGTCCGTCAACGATGCACTGTCGATGGTGGCGACCGGCACGGCCGACTTCACCATTGCCAACCTGCCGGTGGCCGATGCCTTGATCCGCCATCACTTTCCGGGCGTACTGAAGGTGACGGGTTCGGCCAACACGATCGAGAGCATTGGGGTGGGCGTATCGGCGCGCCATGGGGCGCTGGTGCCGCTCATCAACCGCGCGCTGTTTGCCATGCCCGAAGGCGAGCAGGTCAGCATCCGCAACAAATGGCTGTCGGTGAGCTATCAGTTGGGGCCGTCGGCCTCGGCCATGGTGGCGAAGTTCGGGCCGGCAGCGGCGCTTGTGCTGATTGCCGTCGTCGCCCTGTTCATCAAGCAGTGGCAGTTGCGCCGCGAAAACCGCCAGCGCCGCCGGGCCGAACACACACTCGCACAGCAATTGAGCTTTCAGCGTGCGTTGATGGAATCGGTGCCGTTTCCGCTGGTCGCCAAGGATGCCCAGCATCGGTACATGGCCGTCAACGCCGCGTTCTGCAACATGTTCGGCCGTTCGCGCGACTCGCTGCTTGGCCATACGCCGCAGCAGCTTGGCCTGTATTCGGCTGAGAACGCGACCTACCTGTCTGAGACCAACCGACGCGCCGTCGAGATGGACGAAAGCTCGCGCGGGGAGATCACCATCGTCACGCCCGATGGCCAGTCACGCCAGATGCTGTACTGGATCGAGCCGTTCCATCTACCCGATGGCCAACCGGCCGGCACCGTGGCGTCGCT
>Ga0070659_100000711_pt1 | contig 24186 bp, 22 predicted proteins | sample KBSC23metaG_FD_64666 | JGI IMG/M metagenome (GOLD analysis project Ga0070659, IMG submission 64666) | Corn rhizosphere microbial communities from Kellogg Biological Station, Michigan, USA - KBS C2-3 metaG | ecosystem: Host-associated > Plants > Roots > Rhizosphere > Soil ... | reverse complement strand
GTACGCCTCGCTGCCGCGCTGGACTTGACCGATCCGAGAATGGTCGCGGTACTGTTCGGCCCATGGGGAGCCTACGCGCCGATCATGCGAGGCTTTTCGCCGGCGCACTTGCTTCTCGTGAATCCACCGGCGGGCATTGCGAGCGGCGACGGAGTGTCGATCGTTCGGACGAACAGCGTGGCGCCGCTCGCGCGGGGGTCGGTGGACGGCGTCGCACTCGATTCCGGCGCCTCGCCCCAGATGCTCGAGTCGCTGGCCGGCTCGCTTCGCGCGGGAGGCCGGCTTGCCGGTCCTGTCGCGCTTCCGCTGCCGGAGGCCGCGGCCGAATTGGCGCGAGACGACCGGATCTGGGTGGCCGAGCAGTCCGAAGCTGGAGGGGCCACATCGCCGCTCATCTCGTTGCGCCGAGCCCGCTGAAATACCGGTCACGGCCGTATTATTCCCGGTAGGTCATGCTTCGAATTTTCGTTGCGGGCGGCACCGGCGTTCTCGGACGGCGTGTGATCCCGGAGCTACTCGCTTCGGGATTTCGCGTCACGGCGTCAGCGCGCTCGGAAAAATCGCGATCGACACTCAAGTCGTTGGGTGCCGAACCCGTCGCGATGAATCTGTTCGATGCGGCCGACGTAAAGCGCGCCGTGGGCGAACAGGACGTTGTCGTCAATCTTGCGACGCACGTCCCCCCGAGCACGGCGCGCGCGCTTCTGCCCGGCGCTTGGCGCGAAAATGACCGGATCCGTACGGTGGGCGCGGCGAATCTCGCCGCCGCCGCAAAGGCGGGCGGCGCCGATGCGATCATTCAGGAGTCGTTCGCACCGATCTACGAAGACGGCGGCGACAAGTGGATCGATGAGAGTTGGCCCGTTCGGCCCGCCCGCTACAACAAGTCAACCCTCGAGGCGGAACGTGCGGCGACGATGTTCACCCGACGCGGCGGGCGCGGGGTGATCCTTCGCTTTGCGTATTTCTACGGAGCGGACGGGTTCGCGACACGCGAGATGATCGAGACGGTGCGAAAGGGAGTCAGCCCGCTCGTCGGGGCGCCGGACGCCTTTTACTCGACGGTGTCGCACGACGACGCGGCGATGGCGGTGCTCGCCGCCCTGCACGCTCCAAGCGGGATCTACAACGTGTCCGACGATGAGCCGCTGACACGGCAGCAATGGCTCGAGTCATTGGCGAAAACGCTCGGCGTTCGACCGCCGCGAATGATCCCGGGCTGGATGTCGGCCCTCGCCGGCTCGAAATCCGACCTCCTCGGACGCTCACAACGGCTGTCGACGAAAAAGCTTCAGGACGTCAGCGCCTGGCGGCCGACGACGCCCTCGATCCGCGAGGCGTGGCCGACGCTGGTTCGGGAGATCGGCGCCGGCGCCTCTCAGGAGTGAACCGGCTCGGCCTCGCGATCGCCTGATTCGTAGAGCGAATCGATCAACGCCTTGTACTGCTTGTCGACGACGCGACGCTTCACCTTGAGCGTCGGCGTGAGCTCGCCCCGTTCGATCGAAAAATCGTGCTCGAGCAGCCCGACTTTCTTCGGCATCTCGTAGCGCGCCAGCTCGGCGCACTCGCCCAGGACTTCCTTTTCCATCTTGGCGTGGGTCGTCGGCATCGCGAGTAGTTGCGCGCGGTCGGTCCACAAAATGTTCTGGAGCTTGGCCCACTTCTCGAGCTGGTCCCAGTTCGGCACGACGAGCACCACCGGAAACTTGCGGCGATCGCCGATCATGACCGCCTGACTCACGTACTTGTTGGTCTTGATTTTGTTCTCGATCGGCTGCGGCGCGATGTTCTTTCCGCCAGCCGTGACGATGATGTCCTTCTTGCGATCGGTGATCGCGAGAAAACCGTCGCGAATCTCGCCGATGTCGCCGGTGTGGAACCAACCCTCGGAGTCGATCGCCTCGGCGGTGGCGGTGGGCTTGTTGAAGTAGCCGCGCATCACGTGCGGGCCGCGCGTGAGAATCTCACCGTCGGACGCGATCATGATTTCGACGCCCGGTACCGGCTTCCCGACGGTCCCGATGCGGAACGCGGATGGCTTATTCACCGCGATCACGGGCGACGTCTCGGTGAGACCGTACCCTTCGAGAATCGTGAGTCCGGCCGCGTAGAAAAACTTGTTGATCTCCGGAGCGAGCGGCGCGCCGCCCGACACGAAGTAACGGAGCTTTCCGCCGGTGCGTTTTTGCAGCTTCGAGAAAACCAGTCGCTGCGCGAGGCTGTACTGGGCGGCGAGGAATCCGCGCGGCTCGCCGCCGGCGAGCTTGATGTTGGCCCAGCGTTCCGCGACGTCGCGCCCCCAGAAGAAGATTCTCTTTTTTACCGCGCCGCCGGAAAGCGCGTTCTCGAGGACGCGCGCGTACATCTTCTCGTACAGGCGAGGGACCGAGAGCACGAGCGTCGGGCATACTTCGGTCATGTTGAGGGGAACGGTGTCGTTCGACTCGGCGTAGGCGATGCTCGCGCCGGCGTGAAGCATCAAGTAATGGCCGGCCATCCGCTCGAAGATGTGTGACAGCGGCAGGAAACTGAGGCACGTGTCCTGACCCGCGAATGGAATCGCCGCCGCGCCCGCCATGACATTCGAGTAAATGTTGTCGTGGGTGAGCATGACGCCTTTCGGGTCGCCCGTCGTCCCCGACGTGTAGATGATCGTGGCGAGATCGTCGGGGCGAACTTTGATCGCGCGTTCGCGGAACGCGGCGCGTGCAGCGTCCCGATCGGCGGCGGCTCCCGCGGTCTCCACCATATCCAGTGAGCGGTCCACCCCGTTCGTCGGCGGCCCAAAACTGATGACGTGTCGCAAGGCGGGGCAGGAAGCTCGCGCCGCCGCAACCTTGGCAGCTTGATCGGGATTGGAGACGAAGGCGACACACGCGCCGGAATCACGCAGGATGTAGGCGACTTGGTCCACGGGCAGATTCGGGTAGACCGGAACGTCGGCGGCGCCAAGGGCGAGAGAGGCGTAGTCGACGATCGCCCACTCCGGCCGATTCTCCGAAAGAATGGCGACGCGATCGCCGCTTCGGACGCCCAGATCTTCCAGTCCGAGCGCAACGCGCCGCACGCGCTCGAGCAACGTGTCGTGCGAGATCGGCTGATACCGTCCGTCTCGCTTTACTTGCAACGCATCCGGCCGTCGATATTTCTCGATGGCCGCGAAGAAGAGCTGATTGAGCGTACCAGGCGCGGAGTTCCGCGGACCACCCGTCGTCACCATCGACGACCTCTCTTCCGGAGACGAAGACGCAGTATATCGCGCGACGGCGGCTCTGGAAACCACCGCGCGGATCAACGGATCGAGATGACGACCTTAACCGGCGTAACGATCCTGAGCGGCGCGAAGGTGAGGTATGCGCCCTTATATGACGCCGTCGCTTCCACGACAACGCTATCGGGCTGTTGCAGCACCGGGCCGGTGAGCAGACGCGTAAGTACGGTCACGTACCGCTTGCCGGCCACGCCTTGCGCGTCGGTCGTGTCTGTTTCCGTCGGCTTTCCACTCGCATCGCCGATATAGACCGAGGGGATGGTGGTCGAGGAGCTGGGAAGTGTTCTCGTGATTCGGTAGTGCACGATCACGCCCTGCACCGTGGTGTCGCCCGCGCCCTTGACGATGGTCGACAATGGAGGGTTCGAACGGCCAATCGAGCTCGCCGAGTCGGAGCCGAGCGGTGCGCGCAGCGTGTCCGGCTTGGTGCCGAGAACGATCGTCGTCGGCCGGACGGTCACCGGAACGTTTACCGTGAGCGTCTGCACGCCGCTGGCCTGCCCGACCACGGTGACATTTCCGAGCTTGTCGCCGAGCAGCAGATGATTCACGGTGAAATGCGCCCGGAACATCGTGTCGAGCACGAACAGCTCGAACGGGAACGCGATCGGCTCCCCTTCCGCGTTGTAGGAGGTCACCGTGACGGGCGCGACGGCGCCCGTGCTGTCGCGCATCGTGTCGCCGCGCACGACGAATGGCGCGGGGAGCTGAACGAGCGAGATCGCCGCCGCGCCAGCCGGCGCGGACATGTCGATGCAGGCGACAGCCGTGGCGACGCCGACGAGGAGCGCGGCGACGACGCCTCGCTTCGATCTTCCGCTCAGTCGCATGCGATTGTGTCGAGCGTCCCGCGCAACAACGAATCGATCACTCGAATCTTCCGGCCAGGTACGCGGCCAAGCTTCGGTACGCCTGCGCCGCCGGATCGTCCGGCGATCGCAGAACGACCGGCTGACCTGCCGCGAATGCCTCGACCGACGCCGAGGTGCGCGGGATCACCGTATCCAGTACCAGGCCGGCGGGAAGCTGTTCCCGGACGTATTTCGCGACGCGTTCCGACGTCGGATTCCCGGGCTCCACCATCGTCAGCAGGATGCCGTCGAGCGTCAAACCGGAGTTGGACGATAGCGATGACCGGATGCCGCGAAGAATCTGCGTGGTCGTCTGCAGTGCGAGCGGCTCGCATTGGAGCGGGATGAGCACATGCTGGCTGGAGGCCAGCACGCGGTGCACGACCGGGCCCAGTCCGGGCGGCGTGTCGACGATGACGATGTAGCCGCGCTCGCGGGCGCGCTCGAACAACTCGGCGGTACGCGGCGACGCGGCGACCTGCTGCAGATACGCGTCGTGCGACACGCTCTCACTCACGCTTCCGACGGAGACGACGCGCAGCCACGGCAGGTTCGTCGGCCGTACGACTTCGTGCATCCCGTGGCTGCCGGTGAGGTAGTCGGACAGTCCGACCTTGGTCGCCGCCGAGTTGAGGCCGAGGCCATGACGAACGGCCCCCTGCGGATCGGCATCGACGAGCAGCGTTTTCACGCCGCGACGCGCCAGCGCCGTCGCGAGGTTGATCGCTGTCGTCGTTTTGCCGACGCCACCTTTTTGGCTGACGACCGCGAGGACTTGGCCCACGGTGTTACTGGGCGTTGCCTGCGCCGGGGTCAGCTCCGTCACTGTTCCCGTCTGCATCTCCATCCATCGTCGCGAGGGTCTCTTCGGCGTGTCTGATCCAGCGTTCCGACTCCTCACCCGTGGGAGGTTTGGCCAAAAATGCCTCGAGGTGTGACCGCGCTCCGTCGCGATCGCCGCGCTTGAGCATGAGGAACGCGAGCCCGTAATGCGCCCCCGAAAGCTCGGGCTTCAGCTCCAGTGCATTACGATAGCACTTAATCGCCTCGTCCGGGCGATTCGTCTTCGTGAACGCGATGGCCATGTTCTGAAGAATCTTCGTGTCGTTGGGCCGATCGCGCAGCGCGAGACGATACGATGTCAAGGCGGCATCGTAATCGCCCTGGCGCTCGAGCGCCATCGCCTCGCTCAAATAATCGAGGCGTTTGGGCTTCACGTCGCTGTCGGACTTCCCGCCTAGCAAGCGGCTCAACCAGGACATACGACTTGAACGTATTGGGGGCTGAAGCGGGGGGGCAGGGAAGACGCGCCGGTCGCCTGATCGTCGGCGAGCGAGGGAAGCTGTGGCGTAACGCCTAAAGTATGGTCGCTGCCACGCCGGAGCAACGTTATTTGTGGGTCGCAGTGTCGCGCGCTACCACGCGTTCCGGGGTAGGGATAGGTTACGCGGAATGTCTCCACGCCGAACGACGGTCGAGCAGTCGAAGGGAGTTTTCGAGGTCGAGTGGCCGCTGTTCGGGGAATTATCCCGCGGCCTCGCCCTCAAGGTCGCCCGTTCTTACGACCCTGAAGTCGTCATCGGCATCGCCACGGCCGGCGTCATTCCGGGTGCCGTGATCGCCGCCATTCTCGGCCGAGAATTCTACTCGATCGTCGTCAGTCGGCGGTTCGGGACCGAGTCGGTTCGGGAGACGCCCGCCGTCCTCAGCGCCGCTCCACCCACCATCCGCGACAAGCGAGTTCTCGTGGTCGACGAGACCTGCGATACCGGCGATACGATCCGCCTGGCGGTCGCGGCCATGGTCAACGCGGGTGCGTCAGAGGTACGGACGGCGGTTGCCTTTCAAACCGGCTCCTTCGCGCCGGATTTTCACGCGCTTGCCACCGAGAGCACGATCATCCTTCCGTGGGACAGGGAAGTGCTGATCGATGGGGAGTTACTGCCGAATCCGCTATACGCGGAGGCGTTGAAGGCGCGCTAACCCGCTCCTACTGCGTCCTCGTACCCCACGCCCTGGCCCATCTCGTCGTACACCCGCTGCAGCGTCTCCGCGCTGCCGAGCAGGAACCGGCAGCGGTCGTTCCCCATGGACCGACATTCGACTTCCATGACCGCGACCGGCGACCCCGCCACGCGACCGAAGAAGTCGGCGAAGACGCCCGCCGTGAAGTAGCAGCCCGGGAATTCCAACGGGGCCTCCGGGTCGCTCTCCGACCAGTCGGCCGAATCGATCGTCGCGACGGTTTCGAGTTTGCCGAGCTCGATGGAGCCCCAGCCGGTCTCGCGGAAGAACTCCGTGGCGTGGACGGCGAATTGGCTGGCGGGGAGTTCTTCCGGCGCGGGTAGGGCGCGGGCGGTGAGCCAGTCGCGGAAGGCACCGAACATCGGTCGGCCGCCGGCGTAACCGGCCTCCTGAAGCACCGCGGCGGCTGTGGCGCCGACGTCGCGGAAGAGCGCCGTGCGCAGCGACACGAGGGAGTCGTGGGTGACCGCGACGAGCGCGTTCTTGGCCAGGTCGATCGAGTCCGACATTTGGTCTCCTAGGTGACCGCGACGCGGCGTTTGAGCTCCGCTTCGTCGATCGTTTCGACGCCCAGTTGGCGGGCTTTTTCCAGCTTGCTGCCGGCGTCCTCGCCGACGACCACGAAGCTGGTTTTCTTCGACACACTGTTGGCGACGCGGCCGCCGTTTGCCTCGACCAGCGCAATCGTCTGTTCGCGCGACAACGTGGGCAGCGTACCTGTTATAACGACGGTCATCCCCTTCAAGGCGCCACTCGTTTGCGTCTGGGGTTCCGTAAGAGTGAGCCCACGTTCCCGGAGCCGGTCGATCAGCCGCCGCGCCCGGGGATTCGAGAACCAAGCCACGATCGACTCGGCGATCGTTTCCCCGATGCCGTGCACCTCGAGGATCTGCTCCGCTGTTGCATCGGCAATCGCGTCCATGGTGCCAAAATGCTTTGCTATCTGCTTGGCCGCGATCTCTCCGACCTGCTCGATACCGAGGGCGAACAATAATTTTGACAGCGGCTGCGCCTTGGACGCCTCGATCGCCTGAACCAGCCCCCACGCGCTCTTCTCGGCCAGCCGCTCCAGCGCCACCAGCTGCCCCGCTGTGAGGTCGTAGAGGTCGGACGGGTCATGGACGAGGTTTGCGTCCACGAACTGCCGTATGCGGGCGTAGGAGAGGCCGCGAATGTCCATCGCATTCCGTGACGCGAAGTGGACCAGACCTTCGAGCTGACGCGCGGGGCAGTCGAAATTCGGACAATAGAGCATGCCCTGCTCGCTCCCCGTGACGAGCTCCGTGCCGCACGACGGACAGTGCGTCGGCGGGACGTAGGGTGGCGGCGGATTCGTCGGATCGCGGCGATCGGGCACGGGGCCGATCACCTGCGGGATCACTTCGCCGGCGCGCTTCACCTGTACGAGGTCGCCGACGCGCAAATCCTTTCTGGACACCAGGTCGAAGTTGTGTAGCGTGGCGAGCTTCACCTGCGCGCCACCGATCTCCACCGGGTCGAGCATGGCGAACGGATTGATCGTGCCCGTGCGACCGACATTCACTTCGATCGCGCGCAGCGTCGTTTCGGCGATATCGGGCGCGAATTTTCGCGCGATGGCGTAGCGGGGCTCGCGTCCGCCGACCACGCCGAGGTCGGGCCAGAGGCCGAGCGCATTCACTTTCACCACGCCGCCGTCGATCGCGAAGTCGAGCGAGCCGCGGACCTTGTGTTCGATCTCGTGCGCCCAGGCATGAACCTGCTCGAGCGCGAGGCAGCAGCGGCGATGGGGCGCGACGGGGATTCCCCAGCTCTCGAGCAGATTCAGCAACGCGTCCTGCGTGTCGAGCTTCAGACTTTCTCCGTCGGGAAGCGCGATCGCGTAGCCGTAGAATTTGAGGGGCCGCGACGCCGTGACTTTGGAGTCGAGCATGCGAAGCGCGCCGGCGGCGGCGTTTCGTGGGTTCGCGAACACCGGCTGTCCGGCGGCGATGCGCTGCTCGTTCATGCGTTCGAACCCGCTGAACGGCATGTACACTTCGCCGCGGACCTCCATCATCGCCGGATGATCCGCGCCGCGAAGGCGGAGTGGGATGTCGCGAATCGTTCGCAGGTTCGTGGTCACGAGCTCGCCGATGGTCCCGTTGCCCCGGGTGGCGCCTGCTATGAGGACGCCCTGACGGTACGTCAGGGCGACTGCCGCGCCGTCGATTTTCAGCTCGCAGTTGTAGCCCGCCTTTTTCACCTCGTCACCGGCAAGGCGCACGATGCGCTCTTCCCAGTCGGCAAGCTCCTCGTCGTTGAAGGAATTCGACAACGAGAGCATGGGCACGAGGTGCGTATGCTTGGCGAGCTGACTCGCCGGCTCAGCGCCGACGCGTTGCGTGGGCGAGTCCGGCGTTCGAAGCGTCGGGTGAGCCTCCTCGAGCTCGACCAGCTCGCGATAGAGCTTGTCGTACTGTGCGTCGGAGACCGTTGGTCGGTCGAGGACGTAGTACTCGTACGAGGCGCGTTCCAGCTCGCGACGCAGCTCGTCGGCGCGCGCGGACAACTCGGCCAGGTTGGGAGGGTCGTCGCCGCTAGGCTTTGGACTCTTCATCGATGACTTGCATCGCGACCGTCACGAGGCGCTCGAGCTCTTCGTCGGAGGCCTTCGGCAACAACGTCTCGGCCCAGACGTGCTCGTCGCTCCGCGCGTACCGGGCGAGCAGGCGTCGCACGAAGGCGATCAGCGCGATGCGCTGGAGCTCGGCTCGGCGCTGGGTCTCGACCGTGTCTTTCTGGTCGCGAAGGAGCGCCTCGAAGCGATGCGCGTTGCGCAGCGATTTCGCGGTGAGCGACGCCACCACCTGGCAGAAGCGCACGTCCGCGTCCGAGAAAGGTTCGGCGTCGCGGTCGGTGCGGAGGAAGATCGCGCCGATCACGGTGCCCTGCCACCGGATCGGGACGACGATGATCGACCGCACGTTGCGCATGTCGAGCGTCGCCTTGATGCTCTTGAGCGACGGGTCGGTCACCGCGTCGGGGATGAACACGGTCTCGCCCGAATCGAAGGCGCGCTTGAGCTCCGGGTAGCGGTCGAGGTCCACTACCAGATTGCGGATCGACGGATCCTCGTAGCTCGCGACGAGGCGTACCTCGTTGTGCGCGCCGGACAGGAAGATCGCGCACCGATCGAGGCCGAACGATTCCCCCAGTTTGCGGGCGATCGTTTGGAGGATGTCGACGAAGTGGAGTGAGGCGGAGATTTCCTGCAGGATGTCGACGATCGCGACGAGGTGGTCGCGCTCGCGCTGCAGCTCGGCTACCCGCGCGCGGAGCCGGGTGACCTCGTCATCTCTCCCATCGGACGCCGGCGTCGGCGAGGGAGCCTCTGGGCTGGGCTGGGGCGGGCTGAACGTCGGTTGTCCGTTCGTCTGATCCATGTTCGGCGGCAAGATGCTCGTTGAACTCGTCGCTTTCGAACCGGACGACACGATTTCGTCCCATCTCTTTCGCGACGTACAGCGCGTCATCCGCGGCGCGAACGAGGGCGTCGCAGTCGGGCGGGATCCGCGGATGTGGCCATGCGGATACGCCAAAGCTGGCGGTGCGGCGAATCGACGTTCCGTCGAACGTGAATGTATGCGCCTCGACCTGTTTGCGCACCCTTTCCGCGAACGTCACGCCCGCGTCGAGGACGGTGCCCGGCAACAGCAGCATGAACTCCTCTCCGCCGAACCGGCCGGCGCGATCGATCTCGCGCACCTCACCCTTGAGGATCCGCGCGAACTGCTTGAGCACCGCGTCCCCCGCCTGGTGTCCGTACTCGTCGTTCACGCTCTTGAATCGGTCGAGGTCGCACATGACGCAGGCGAACGGCTCGTTCAATCGGCGGGCGTGCTCGAACATTTCCTCGAGGCGGTCCTCGAGCTGGCGGCGGTTATCGAGTCCAGTGAGCGCGTCGGTCTGGGACATGTGGCGAAGCCGCTGATTCGCCTCGAGCAGCTGCCGCTCACGCTCTTCGAGCGCGTCCTGGAGCTTCTTGATTCGGAGCATCGAGTTCACGCGGGCTTTGAGCTCGGCGAAGTCGATAGGCTTGGTGATATAGTCGTCAGCTCCGGCCTCGAGTCCCTCGACCTTGCTCTCGGTCGTGTCGAGCGCGGTCTGCATGATGATCGGGATGAAGGGCAGCCGCCGGTTGCCCTTCACACGGCGGGCGACCTCCATGCCGTCGACCTTGGGCATCATGACGTCGAGCAGGATGAGATCCGGCGCCGCCTGGTCGATCTTGGTCAGCGCTTCATCGCCATCGCCGGCCGAATCGGTGGCATAGCCCCACGATTCCAGGCGGGCCCGGAGCAACTCGACGTTATCCTCGTGGTCGTCGACGATCAGGATGCGCGGATGGTCGTTCTCACGCGGGCTTTCCATCGTTTTTCCCGAGGAAGCGTTGAACCTCCGCCACGACCGCCCTCGGCTCGCAGGGCTTCGCCAAATACCCGTCGCACCCGACTTCCATTGCCTTCTCGCGATCGGACGCGAGGGCGTGCGCGGTTAGTGCGATGATCGGGATCTGTCTCGTTTGCGGATCGTGTTTCAGCACCTGGGTTGCTTCCCAGCCGTCGATCACCGGGATCGAAATGTCCATGAGAATCAGATCCGGGTGCTCGCTACGCGCCTTCGCAATCCCTTCTTCGCCGTTCAGCGCCTCGGTAACCGAGTAGCCGAAATGGCGTAGAATGGTGGAATAGACGATGCGGTTGTCTTCGTTGTCTTCAACGAGAAGTACCGTTTTTCCGTTTGCGGTCATGCGTGTCCTCAACCGTCGACGAGACCTGCGGTCGTCCGGTCCGTGTCGGGGCGATTAGCGATCGAGCAACGGAGCAAGCTATACCCTTCGTACCGGCCCAAGCCGCAATTTCCTTACCAGACAACGAGCAGGAGCCAACACCGATGTCGTACGCAGGCCCGGCAGGGCGCACCAAGCGCGCATCGACCATTGAACCGCTGCGCGTGGAAAGCGGTTCCCGGAGCGGAGTTGGACGTCGCGGCGGATACGCACCGCGCGGTGCGTCATCGAACAGATCGTCAGCATATTTTGCTGCCGGAATCGCCGTCGGGATCGCCGTCGGCGCTGGGGTGGCAATTTTATTTGCACCTCAGAGCGGCGCCGACACGCGACGGCAGATTGCCCGTCGGGGTCGCCGCATCGGCAGACGTGGCCGGGACGCTTGGGGCGACCTGGCGTACGAGCTCAAGTCGGCGGCGAAGCGGCGTCGAAAGGCTTGGCGTGATCGACGCGAGCGTCGTCGAGAAGAGCGAGACGAGCGCGACGAGCGCGAAGACTAGCGAAGCTGGCCGAGTCGCTGCTCCGCGGCCTTCTTGTAATTCGGGTCGTTGAAGTCGCTGACCGGCGCACGCGTCACCCACTCGAGCTGCTCGATCGCCTTGGCGGTCTCATGTCGGTCAGCGAGGACCCCGCCGAGGTCGAGGCGATGAACGATCCTGTCGGGATCTGCCGCGACCGCCTGCTCGAGGTAGCGCTGCGCGCTGTCCCAGTTCGCCTCATCGAACACTTTCCCGCCGAGAAAGCGTTTGGCGATCAGGCGCGCGACGGCGTTGAGCCGCATCACCTCGGCGTTCCACATGCCCATCACGTGGAGCGCGCCGGCGTGGCGGGATTCGATCGCCAGAGCGGCTAACGCTTCGTCGCGCACCTCGCGAGCGTATTTGACCCGGTCGCGAGGACCGAGCGAGAGCGCGGTTCGACCTAGCGCGCGCGCCAACTGAAAGTGTGCCTCGGCGCTCCGCGGATTTGCCGCGACCGCGAGCCGCGCGTAGTGTTCTCCCCTTCGGAATAACGACGTTCGCTGCTCGGAGTTGGGTGTGAACTCGCCGAGATCCACCGCGTCGAAGGCGGCTTTGATCAGCACATCGGAATTCGTGGAATCGAGGGCGAGCGCGGCTTCGTAGTGCGCGAGCGCGCCCTGCGCGTTTCGAGCGGCATGGTCGCGATCGCCGGCGGCAACGTGGTCGCCGGCGGATTGAGCAGAGAGTCGAGCGCCCCTCCCCCACACCGCGAGGAGCCCAGTCAGGATGAACGTGGCCAAACGCATGCTGAAATGCTCGCACGCCGTTTGATCGAGCGGAAGCGCGACGGCGGACGCATCGAGCCCGGCGAATGGCGGGCGCTGGCGTCGGCCTACGCGACCGGCCACGTTCCCGACTACCAGATGTCCGCGCTGCTCATGGCGTGCTTCATCCGCGGCCTCGATCGCGTGGAGACCGCGGCGCTCACCGAAGCGATGTTGATGAGTGGCGACCGTCTCGACCTCAAGCGCGTCGAGAAACCGCGCATCGACAAGCACTCGACGGGTGGCGTCGGCGACAAGGTGTCGCTCGTGCTCGCGCCGCTCATTGCGTCGCTCGGCGTGGCCGTGCCAATGATGTCCGGGCGTTCACTCGGCCACACCGGCGGGACGCTCGACAAGCTCGAGTCGATCCCCGGCTTTCGCACCAATCTCACGCTCGCCGAGGCTACGTCGCAGATCGAGCGCATCGGGTGCGCGCTGATCGGCCAGTCGCCGGAGATCGCTCCGGCGGATCGCCGCATGTACTCGCTGCGCGACGCCACGGCAACGGTCGAGTCGATTCCGCTGATCGCGTCGAGCATCATGAGCAAGAAGCTCGCGGAAGACCTCAACGGTCTCGTGCTCGACCTCAAACGTGGGAGCGGCGCCTTCCTTCCCGAGCTCGATCGCGTCTTGGAGCTCGCCGAGGTGATGATCAAGCTCGGCAAGGACCACGGCTGCCCGTGCGTCGCGCTCATCACAGCGATGGATCGTCCCTTGGGGCGGGCCTGCGGGAACTCGCTCGAGGTCGAGGAAGCGATCGCCGCGCTCAAGGGCGAGGGGCCGCCGGATCTCATGTCCGTCACGTACGCGCTGGGCGCCGAAATGCTGGTGCTCGGCGGCGCCGCGCCCGATCTCGACCACGCGCGCCGCGAGATGGAGAAATCGATCGGCACGGGACGAGCGGCCGAATGCTTCCAGAAGATCATCGAGGCACAGGGCGGGAATCCGTCGGTGGTCGACGATCCGGCGGTGCTTCCCCAGGCCGCGGAATGCGAAATCTTCACGGCACGCCGCCGCGGATTCGTCGCGCGCGTGGAGCCGAAGACGATCGGACGCGCCGTGGTCGAGATGGGTGGCGGGCGCACGCGCGTGGAGGACGTCGTCGATCCGGCGGTCGGGTTCGTGGTGAGCACGCGGCCCGGGGACTGGGTCGAGGAAGGCGAACCGTTGGCGACGGTGTTCGCCCACGACCGCGCCGGCATCGGTATCGGGCGACAGGCGCTCCGCGCGGCCATCGTCGTCGCCGACGAAGCCGAGCCCCCGCTGCCGCTCGTCTCTCACCGCGTGACGATCTCGGGCGTCGAGCTCTACGAGACGGACTGAGTTGCACCCACCCCGCGGCGCTGAGACCTTTCACCCAGTACCAAAACCCACCAATTGGGGTCAGACCCCATTTGCGGAAGTGGGGTCAGACCCCAAAACGTTTTAACACACGACGAGACAGAATGCCTCCAAAAGTTGCCCGACTTGCCGGCCTCGGCGCTTTCGGCGCCTGTGCCGCGTTCATCGCGCTGTTCGCGCTGCTAGCCTATGTGAGTCGCCGCACGCCGACGGGCGGGATGACGATGGCGCTGGCGGCGGTCACGTGGATCTCGCTCGGATTGGTATTCGCGTCGCTGATCGCGATCCACGTTGTGCTCGGACGACGATTGTTGGAGCTCGCACGCGGTGGTTCGTACCCGGTCTGAGCTCGCGACCGTGCTTCCGGCGAGAGATCCTTCGCCGTCGTCGGTCGCGACCAAATTCGGGCGAGCGCTGCTCCTCCACTGCCCGCGTTGTGGGGGCGGACGCATCACGACGACATGGTTCCGACTCGCCGAGCATTGTCCGAGCTGCGGCCTGGCGCTGGAGCGCGGCGAGACGTCGGACTTCTGGATCGGTGCTTACGTCTTCAACCTCGTGTTCGGCGAGCTGCTGGCGATCGGTATTCCGATCATATGGATCATCGTGACTTGGCCCAATCCGTCGTGGGGACGCGTGGAAGTGCTCGCCGCCGTTCTATGCGTCCTGATCCCGATCGCGTTCTTTCCGTTCTCGCGGACCCTGTGGCTGGCGTGGGATTTGAGTTTTCGGCCGTTCGAGCCGGGGGACGACCATCGGAGCTAGCAGCTCGACAGCCAGCAGCTAAAGCGATCAGCGAATTCGAAATGAGGGCGCCGGCCTTCTTTTTTTCTGATAGCTTTAGCTGACCGTTGATCGCTGATAGCTGAAGTTGATACCTGCCGCCGATGACCGTCTGTACGCCGACCACACAACCTGCGCTGTTTACCTCCGACAATCCGTTCGCCGAACGAAGCCGTCTACCGTTCGGCGCCCCGCCTCTCGATCGGATTCGCGACGAAGACTTCGCGCCGGCGATCGAGGAAGGGATGCGCCGCCACTTGCGCGAGGTCGAGGAGATCGCCGCTTGTGGCGACGCTCCGACGTTCGAGAATACGCTGGTCGCGCTCGAGCGAGCCGGTGAGCTGCTGACGCGAGTGCTCAAAACGTTCGGGGCCCTGACGTCGGCGAACACGAACGACACGCTCCAGCAAGTTCAGAGCGATCAGGCGCCGAAGCTCGCGGCGCACAACGACGCAATCCTTCTCAACGACGAGCTTTTCCGCCGGGTGCGCGACGTCTACGACCGGCGCGAAGGACTGGGTCTGACGCCCGAGCAGCGTTACCTCGTCGAGCGGTACCACCTGGAGTTCATCCGGGCCGGCGCCGAGCTGCCGGAACCGGACAAGGCGCGGTTGCGCGCGCTCAATCAGGAAGAGTCGACGCTGACGACCGAGTTTCAGAACCGCTTGCTGGCCGCGACGAAAGCCGCTGCGTTCGTCATCGACGCCCGCGGCGAGCTCGATGGACTGAGCGACGCGGACGTCGCCGCCGCGGCCGCGGCGGCAAAGGACCGGAAGCTCGACGGCAAGTGGGTCCTCACGCTCCAGAACACGACGCAGCAGCCCGCGCAGGCGTCGCTCCGCCGCCGCGACGTTCGCGAGCGTCTGTTCCGCGCGGCTGTCCATCGCGCGGACCGCGGCGACGCCGCGGACACTCGGGCTCTCGTCGAGCGGCTCGTCGAGCTGCGCGCGGAGAAGGCGAGGCTTCTCGGCTATCCGAACGCCGCGGCGTACGTGCTGGACGATCAGATGGCCAAGACTCCCGATGCCGCCGTGAAATTCCTCCTCGACATCGGCACCGCCGCCGCGGACAAAGCGCGCAATGAGGCGGCAAAGATGCAGACGCTCATCGATCAGGAAACCGGGGGTTTCGCGCTCCAGCCCTGGGACTGGCAGTACTACGCCGAGCGGGTGCGGAAGCGCGACTACGATCTGGACGAAGAGCAGATCAAGCCGTACTTCGACCTCGATCGCGTGCTCATCGACGGCGTCTTCTTCGCGGCCACGCAGTTGTACGGCATTTCCTTCGCCGAGCGCAAGGACATTCCGGTGTATCACCCCGATGTTCGGGTTTTCGAGGTTTCGGAGGCCGACGGGTCGCCGCTTGCGCTGTTTTACTGCGACTTGTTCAAACGCGATAACAAGGTCGGCGGTGCCTGGATGGACGGCTTCGTCGATCAGTCGATCCTTCTTGGCACGAAGCCCGTCGTCTACAACGTGGCCAATTTCCCGAAGCCGGCGCCCGGCAAGCCCGCGCTGCTCACGTTCGACGACGTCACGACGCTCTTCCACGAATTCGGGCACGCGCTGCATGGGATGTTGTCGAAGGTGCATTACCCGATGTTGTCCGGCACGAGTGTGCCGCGCGACTTCGTCGAGTTCCCGTCGCAGTTCAACGAACATTGGGCGCTCGAGCCGGCCGTCTTCGCGAACTATGCCAAGCATCATGAGACGGGCGTGCCGATGCCGGCGCCGCTCGTCGACAGGATCAAGCGATCGCGCACGTTCAATCAGGGTTTTGCGCTGACGGAGTACGTTGAAGCGGCGCTGTTGGACATGGCATGGCACACCCTGCCGCCCGGCCCGAGCCCGACAGACCTCACCGCGTTTGAATCCGCCGCGCTCGAGAAGTATCGCGTGAGCGTGCCGGAAGTCCCGCCCCGCTATCGAACGACGTATTTCGCGCACATTTGGGACGGGGGATACCAGGCCGGCTACTACGCGTATCTGTGGGCCGAGGTGCTGGACCACGACGCCTACGCCTGGTTCAAGGAGAACGGCGGACTGACTCGGGCCAATGGCCAGAAGTTCCGTGAGATGATACTGTCCCGCGGCGGCACACGAGAGGCGGCGGATCTGTACCGCGAGTTCCGCGGCCGCGAGCCGAGTGTGGAACCGCTGCTCGTCGAGCGCGGATTGAAGCCGGAGCCGGGGGAGAGCCATCCATGAGCGTTCTCGAATGAAGCGTGCGCTGTCGATCGTCGTCGCGGCCCTCGCCGTCGTGTGCGTGTTGTGCTACGCGGTCTACGTTCGACGCAACCCGGAGACGCGCACGCTGGACGATGCCGCGCGGCGCGGCGCGACGGGAAAGTTCGTCCGCCTCTCCGATGGCGTGACGCACTACGAGCTGCTCGGCCCGGATAGCGGAGCGCCGGTGATTCTCGTCCACGGATTCTCGGTGCCGTACTACATCTGGGATTCCACGGCGGCGACGCTGTCGGCCAAAGGCTATCGCGTGCTTCGGTACGACGAATACGGGCGTGGATGGTCCGATCGTCCGAAGGCACAATACGACGCGGACATGTACGAGCGTCAAATCAAGGAACTGCTCGACAGCCTGCACATCACCGGCCCGGTGCACATGGCGGGCGTCTCGATGGGCGGCTGGGTGACCGGCACCTATGCCGGCCGCAATCCCGACCGCGTGCGCTCGCTGATTCTTGTCGATCCCGTCGCGGGCAATAGCGGTGGTCCACCGTCGGGTTTCAGGGTTCCGGCCGTCGGTTCGGTCGCATGGCAGACGTTCGTCGTGCCGGGGATGGCCGACGGTCAGATGTCCGACTTCGTTCATCCGGATCGATTCCCCGACTGGAAGAATCGCTACCGCGAGCAGATGCAATTCCGCGGCTTCGGTCGCGCACTGCTGTCGACGCTGAGCGCACGGACCGGCGTGTCGATGGATTCCGTCTACCGCACGGTTGCGACAGGGAACGTGCCGGTGCTGCTCATCTGGGGCAAAAAGGACAACACCGTGCCGTTCGCCAACAACGCGTCCGTTCGCGCGGCGATTCCGAACGCCGAATTTCACCCGATCGACGACGCCGGCCATCTGCCGATTCTCGAGCGCGCCGCGTACACGGACTCGATCATCCTGGCGTGGTTGGAAAAGCAGCCGAAGGCACGATGACGGCCAACCACGGAGTCACCATGCAGTACGGCATCAAACCCCCGAACTATCGCCTGCCCGAGTCCGCCCACATCGGCCGGGTTCGACTCCAGGTTGCCGATCTGGAGCGCTCGATCGCGTATTACGAAACTGTGATCGGCTTCCGCGTACTCGGTCGCGAAGCCCGCACCGTCCGGATGGGCGCGCACGGCGACGACCGCGTGCTGCTCGAGCTGCACGAGAAGGCCGGCGTGCGGCCGGTGGCGCGCCGCGGCCACATCGGACTCTATCATTTCGCGATTCTGCTTCCCGATCGCGCCTCGCTCGGCCGGTTTCTCGCGCACCTGGGCGAGCTCGGCGTTCGGGCGGGGATGTCCGATCATTTCGTCAGCGAAGCGTTGTACCTCGCGGATCCAGATGGCCTCGGGATCGAGGTTTACGCCGATCGTCCGCGCACCGCGTGGCGCGAATCCGACGGCGAGCTGGCGATGACCACCAAGCCGCTCGACGTCGACAGCGTCATCGCCGCGGCTGGAGGTGAGCCGTGGACCGGCGCGCCGGCGGGCACGACGATCGGTCACGTCCACCTCTACGTGCGCGATCTCGACGAAGCGGAGCGGTTCTACCACGAGGGGCTTGGGCTCGACAAGGTCGTGTGGAGCTACCCCGGCGCGTTGTTCATGTCCGCCGGCGGCTATCACCACCACCTTGGCACGAACACGTGGGCCGCGGGTGCACCGCTGGCGAGCGACGACGAAGCGAGGCTGCTCGATTGGGAGCTCGTCGTGCCCACGGTCGCCGACGCGGATGCCGCCGCGCACAGCATCTCTGACGCGGGCCACTTCGTCGAGCGATCGTCACAGGGCGGGGGACACGTCGCGCGCGATCCCTGGGGCACGGCGCTGCGCCTCGTCGTGGACCGCTAGCGCTTTCGCAGCTTCTGGATCAGCGTCGGCGAAAACGATACGACGAGCAGTAGCGCCGCCACGACACCAGCGACCTCGAAAGCGTGAGTGTCGTGCGCGCCGACCCCTTCACTGATCCGATCTCCGATGTACACCGCGGCCACTGTGCCGGGAATGATCCCCAGCGCCGTGCCGAGCATGAAACGAAGAAACGGAAGGCGGCTCGCTCCCGCGGCATAGTTGAATACTCCGAACGGAATGATCGGCAGGAGCTGGACGCGAAACGTCATGAGAAAAGTGTTCTGCGCCCGGAGGCTGTGCAGCGTTCCGGCATATCGACCGAGCAGTCGAAGCGCGGTACCCGACCAGGCGCCGCGCGCCATCCAGTAGCCGCCGGCAGCGCCGATCAGAGACGCGAGCCACACGAAGAACGTCCCGCGAATGGGGCCGAACACGGCGCCTGCTCCGTACGCCAGCGGTGACACCGGTGCGGCAAAGGCTCCCATGGCGGCGTACACGCTCACGAAGATGGGACCGAGCCACGGTACGTCGCGAACGCGGTCGGCGGCCTCGCCGAGGTGCTGTGGGTGTCGCAGCTTGAAGTAACCGAGCCGCCATGCCACAAACATGAACGCGAACACGAAAATGATCGGCAGCGCGATACGCACCCAGTCACCGAGACGCAGGCGCTGATTCGACGCGTTCGGCTGACCCGACTCGCTTGGAGCGGAGCCGTTGGAAACGACCGTGGCCACGGCTCCGACGCTCGCACATTCGGGGCCGGACCGTACTGTGCCGCGCGTCGCGACCGCTAGGGAACCGGCAGGCCGCTCGGCACGGCGGCCGGAGCGATTCCAGCCAAATCGCGCGCGGATGGATCAGTCAGCGATTTGAGGAACGCCACGATCTGCCGCTGCTCGTCCGCCGTGAGTCGAATCGGCTGCTGCAACCGCGGGTCAAGCGACGTGAGCAGCGACGAGATGGTCGCCGCGTCGCCGTGATAGCTCGACCGCAATGATTGCGGCAACTGATTGACGTCGTACGACTTCACCGCCGAATCCACGTTGTTGTAGTGGCGTACTACTGCCTCGAGGTTCGGATACGCGCCGTTGTGCATGTACGGCGCAGTGAGCTCGACGTTGCGGAGCGGCGCCACACGGAAGAAGAACTTCGGGAAGCGAGACTGCCCTGAAACGGTCTCGTCGCCGCGGCCGATGTCGAGCGGAGCCGCGGTGCCCGACCCAGGACCGAGCTGTGGCACGGCGACGCTCGCGAAACTCTGCGCGCCAAGCAGCGGACCGTTGTGGCACGACACACAACGGGCGGTGGTGAAGAAGAGTAGGGCTCCGTGCTTTGCGTCCAGCGACAACGCGTTGTCCTCGTGGGTGAGGTAGCGGTCGAACGCGGAATTCGTCTTGGTCAACGACTGAGTCTCGAATGCGGCGATGGCGTTGGCCGCGTGCTCGAAGCCGAGGCGGTCCTGCGACACGGACGGATACGCGATGGCGAACATCTGGGCGTAGGCCGGTATGGCGAGCACCCGATGCATCACGGCTTTCCAAATCTCCGCGACCTGTGCGTCCGCCGGCTCCGCCAGCTCGTTCACGTTGCCAAAGACGTCGCGGTCGCCCGCGTTGCCGCGCATCTCCACCCGATTCGTCACCGGGATCATCGCCTGCGCGGCGAGAAGGCTCGTGACGCCCGGCGGAAGCGCCGAGCCGAGCGGTGTGTTGAATCGCCCGGGCCCCAGCTCTTCGTTGACGCGTCCGTCCCAGAACATATAGAACGGTTTCAGTCCGACGCTGAACAGCGGCGGCGCGTTGCGCGGCGTGAACTGCCGCCCAGAGCCGAGCGTTCGGACGCCGCCAGTGATCGTCGCACCGGTGCCGACCGCCAATGATCCGTCGTCGCCGGTGTGCGCAGCGGGGCTGTGGCAGCTCGCACACGCTACGTCGCGATTGCCGCTGAGCACTTTGTCGAAGAAGAGCATCTTGCCGAGCGACGCCAACGCCGGATCCGGAGCGTTCACCGGAAGAATCGGCACGACGCCCCACGGCGAGATCGCCTGACGCAAACGCGCGTCGAGCGCCGGCGTCGAATCCACGGGCACGAACGGAGCGTCACTGCACGCAGCGGCCGGCGCGGCGGCCGCGAGCGCGGCGAACAAGACCGCGCGCTTCGATTGAACGAGATTTCGCATCGTCGTTTCTCCCCCCCCCTAGCGCAGCGGAACGGAAATCGAGAATTGATGCGTCGTGACCCGCACGTCGGTGAGCGTCAGCGGTCCGGCCGGCGCGGCGAGAAAGTTGGACGTCAGCGCGTCGGCGGCAGCGAAGACGACACCGCCGTTTGGCGTGACACCCGGCCGCCCGGTTCCCGTCACCGAACGCCCCGCGTAGCGCATTTCGAGATCGCTAAAGCGGAAGCTGAGTCCCCAGGTACGCGTCCATTCCACCCAGTGCTCGTCCTGATGCCGGCGGGTTTCGGCGACGTGATCGGTCTGATCGAGACCATAACTGATCGACCGGACGGCGATACCGGCCTGGAGGCGAAGCGCCTGGTCGGACGAGATGCGCAGGTCGTGGCCGGCGCCGGCCCTCAGTATGGCGTTCGAAAACTTGAACTGATTCTCCGTCGTCTTGCCGCCTTCGGGAATCGTCACTCCCGACGTGCTTTGCATCGGGCCGTGCGCTTCGCCCCACGTGTGCGTCGAGATCGGCTCGAAGATCGCCTCGACGCCGAGCGTCGTCGGGCCGCGCGACTTCGAGACGCCTAGTCCCAAGTCATACGCCGCGGTGTGCCCAGGGTCCCAGGGAATCACCATCACCTGGGCGATTTGATAGTCGGGCAGCTTCGGGTGCGACGCGAGGTTCGTCGTCGCGATCGCGCCGATGCGCCAACCACTGTCGGCGAGCGGCTGCGAGTAGGCGAGGTGCAGCCCCCAGGTATTCGTCTTGTCCAGATTGTGATCGACACGCGGACGACTGAGGAAGGCGCGCGTGTTCGGATCGAACACCTGGTCGGCCCACGTGACGTCGTGCGTCATGTCGAACCGATTGTGGAGCAGGATGGCCTCGGCGGTCCGGGCGCCGCGCGTGCTCGCCCATTCTTTAGTGAGGCCAACGCGCGCGTCGAACGCGCCGCCGTGCTGATTGACTCCCTGACTCCCCGTGTAGAGCAGGTCGACGCCGTCGATGTTGCGCAGGCCCGACCAAAGCACGCTACCGGCGAGCGACAAACCTTTCGTCGAGAACGAGCGCCCGAGGCTCGCGAAGGCGAAGCGGTTCTCGCGCGACGGCGCGGCCGGTGTCGCTGTGGTCGGAATACTGACCGGATCCGTCCCCCCGCCGACGGCAACGGGAGTACTGACGGGCGGGAAGAACACCTGCCCGTTCCCGCGAATCGTGTCGAGCTCCTGAAGCGCGAGCGCGAATCCGCCGAACATCGATCCGAATCGGAAGAGGCCCCCCAGCGGCAGTGTGCGTCCTCCGCCAGCGTTCTGCGAGACGCTGTAAAAGGTCGGCGATCCGAAGAACAACCCGCGATCGGGGAGTCGCGCCCCTTTGGCGGGGTTGACGAACGGATCGAGCAGCGAGTCCGCCAGCGCGATCGACAGGTCGGCCATCGGCGCGTTGGCGGACGGGAAGATGCGCCACTGGTCGCCGTCGGCGATCGGCAGGGTCTTGATCTGGATCAGCTGCGCGGAAAGTGCGACCGGGGCTAGCGTCGCCAGGGCAAGGGCGGCGACGGAGGGGGACGTGCGAGAACGATCGAGTGGCATGGCTCGGCCTCAGCGGGAGCGTCGTAGAGGCCCAACTCGGCGACTGCGATCCGCGTCACTTCGGCGTCGCCGACGCCGGTCTAACGAGTGAATCTTGTTTCCCGGCGCCGTCCTCCGCGATTCACGACAGGTGCAAGGTTTCGGTCTCCATATTGCGAGGACGCGCCAACGATGGCGAGAAAGAGCGAGCGGGCGCACATCGCGCGCGCGTTGCGGCATCGGAACTACAAACTGTTCTTCAGCGGCCAAAGCGTGTCGTTGATGGGCACGTGGATCACGCGCATCGCGACGAGCTGGCTCGTCTACCGGCTGACGAACTCGGCTCTGCTCCTCGGTGTCGTCGGGTTCTGCGGACAGATTCCCACGACGCTGCTCGCGCCCTTCGCCGGCGTCGCGGTCGACCGCGTGAACCGTCATCGCATGCTCGTCTGGACGCAAGTGTTGTCGGCCGCGCAGTCGCTGGCGCTGGCGGTGCTGGCGTTCAGCGGGACGATCACCGTCGCGTGGATTCTGTTTCTCCAGGTGGTGCAGGGAATCATCAACGCGTTCGACACGCCGGCTCGGCAAGCATTCGTCGTCGAGATGATCGAAGACCGGACCGATCTCCCGAACGCGATCGCGCTGAACTCGACGATGGTGAATGGAAGCCGGATCATTGGGCCGTCGGTGGGAGGCATCATCATCGCCGGGTTCGGCGAGGCGTGGTGTTTCACGATCGACGCGATCTCCTACCTTGCCGTCATCGCGTCGCTGTTGGCGATGCGTCTCAACGCCGTCGAGCGGCGCCCGGGCGAAAAGACTCTCTTCGATGACCTCCGTGAGGGGTACCGTTATGTGTCGGGCTTCGCGCCGGTGCGCACGTCGCTCTTGCTGCTCGCGCTCGTCAGCGCGATGGGCATGCCGTACACGGTGCTCATGCCGGCGATGGCGTCGACGGTGTTCCATGGCGGACCGCACACGCTCGGCTTCCTCATGACGGCGTCCGGAGCAGGCGCGGTTGTCGGTGCACTGTACCTCGCGTCGCGGCGATCGGTGCTTGGCCTGGGACGCGTGATGGTGGTGGCGACGATCGCCTTCGGCGTCGGGCTCGTTGTGTTCGCGGCTTCGCGCAGGCTGTGGCTCGCGTTGCTCGTGCTGCCGATCGTCGGCGGCGGCTTCATGGTCGAGACGGCGTCCACGAATACGATTCTGCAAACCATCACCGAAGAGCGGCTACGCGGACGCGTGATGGCGTTTTACACGCTCTCTTTCCTCGGCACGGCGCCGATCGGCAGTCTGATCGCCGGCGTCGTCGCCAGCCGTATCGGCGCGCCTGCAACGATCATGGCTGGCGGCGCGGCGTGTATTGCGGGCGGTGTGTGGCTCGCCGCGCGACTGCCGTCGATCCGCCAGCTCGTGCGACCGATCTACGAAGTACGCGGCATCCTGCCCGGCTATCCAAGCGCAAACGACTGAACTCGCATTTCAAAGCGACGCGTCCTACGTAACCGCGTACGCAATGCGGTCCCTGACCTACGTCGTGGAACGTATGGGTCGCGTATTCGCGCGTCCCGATCTTCTCGCCGTCCAAGTCGGCACGTCGCCACACGGACAGCGGCACAACTACTCGAACGGAGAGAAGAACAATGTACCGCTCCCACCCAGTCAGATTCTCGGTCGCCTCGCTGGCGTTGGTGCTTGCCGCCTGTGCGGACCAGTCGCCGGTTGCACCGACGCACGGCGCGTCGATGACAGCGCGGCGCGACTTCAACACGTCATCCGCGACGTGGGGCAAACAGCTTACGGGCACGACGGCCGACGGTGCACAGTACGCCATCTACGTTCCGACGAATTGGAACGGCGACGTCGTGTTCTACGCGCACGGCGTCATCCCGCCCCAAGCGCCCGTCGTCTTGCCCGTACCGCAGCAGGACTGGGACGACATCGCGTCGTTGCGTGAGGCGCTCGGACAAGCCGGATTCGCCATCGCGTATTCGAGCTTCGGCGA
>Ga0070659_100000708_pt1 | contig 24271 bp, 21 predicted proteins | sample KBSC23metaG_FD_64666 | JGI IMG/M metagenome (GOLD analysis project Ga0070659, IMG submission 64666) | Corn rhizosphere microbial communities from Kellogg Biological Station, Michigan, USA - KBS C2-3 metaG | ecosystem: Host-associated > Plants > Roots > Rhizosphere > Soil ... | reverse complement strand
TGCGCGCCTCCTTCCGCATTCGTATCGTTGTCGGGAAAACACGATCTTATGCGGTTCGTGAGGCGCTTTCTTTTGCCCTTATCAAGTTCGAAGTGCGGTTTATCCAGAACTGAGGTTATGTATCTTCGTAAGGAGCTGCGCAGGAATAGAGTGCTCTAAGTGCTACAAAAAAGAAAGAAGCGCTTTAATCTTTATACCGAAAGATTAAAGCGCTTCAATACGACGAGGCGGAAGAAAGTATTACAGTTGCACTTGTTATGTTTCTCTGCGCCATCAGTGCCGATTTTTCAGCAGCATTGACAACCCATGTTTGTAACGTTTGGTTGCTTTTACTGAATTACACAGGCTTAACAAGCACAAGGATCGTATTCATTATCAGGAGCGGGCTGCCTTCTGAATCGCCAGGAGAATCGCTACCGCCTTTTCAATCACATCGGCCTGGCTGGCTACTCCCATCGATTCTTTCAACTCATGCAAACCGGCTCGTGTAGCCCGAGAAACGGGGACATTAATGAAACCATCTTGCTCGGATGCGGGTAACTTTGGAGCTTTATTCGACATGCTTATTCCTCTTAGGTATGACAAAGCACGTATCTTAACAACACAAAAAATATCCGTCGAGAAAAAACGACATGCGTTGCTGCTATAGCAATCTTGGCGATAATTCATTAGGCCTAAGGCACATAAGTCCATAAGCGAGCCAAATCCGCAGTCCCGTCATTACCTTGCACCCTCTTTAGGGTCTGGATCGCCTTCGCACGATTGCCTGCTTGCAGATAGGCAAGTCCAAGATGGAGCTTATCGTCTTCAGGATGTTTCAATCCCCCCTTGGCGATTCCGGCTTCCATCATGGCTATGCCCTTCTCTGCTTGGCCGTTGAGCACATAGTTATAACCGACATTGACCAAGCCCACTCCCGTCTTTGCCGCCTTGGCTTGGGCATCGTTCTCGCCCAAGGTTTTCTTCTCCTCGGCAACATTTTTGTTAACAAGATCCCTTAACCGCGTGTGACGCTCCGCTTCTGCGCCCTTACCTAATACGCCGGATTCGAAACCTTTGTCGACCACCTTCTTGGCCTCGCTGGGAAAGCCTGCTTGCAAGGCTAATTGCGCCATCTCCACGTAGTTATCGGCCGAGTTCAAGTTACCGGTCGCCATCTGCAGGCGGAAGAGGTCGAGCATAAGACGGTCGGCAAAGCCGGGCTTGCGTTGCAAGCGTGCCAGCAGGTCCGCCCAATACTCTTTCTTTGGATAATGAGCGACCAGTCTCTCCAGCACGCTTGCATAACCGGCCTTGTCGTTAATCTGCGCATAGCTGTCGCCCAGCATCTTCAGGTGCTCTTCCGACGGTACACGCCCGGCTTTGTCGTCTGCCTGAAGTTCTGCACTCAGTTCTTGCACCACGGCGGCATAATCGCCGTTCAAATACCGTGATTGCAGCAACAGCGTATGTATCTGCGGGTTGCTTTGATCCATCTTCAGATAACGTTGATACCAGGCCGCAGCCTTGCCGTAATCCTTGGCGTGGTAATAGGCTCCGGCCATCGCCTCAATAATTTTGAGCTGTTCTTGTGCCGGCAACTTCCCGCTGTTAATCACCGTGTCGAACGATTTCGCTGCGACATCAACTTCACCAGCGCCGATAGCAGCAGTACCGCGCATGCGTTCGAGAATGAAACTCTCGTAAGCAGTCTTGTTCGGCACGGCATCAGCCTCATGAATCCTGGCGAGTGCCGCCTTATATTTCTTTGCCTTGATTAAATCCTGGGCTGCCTGCAGCGGCTTGCTGATTTCCGCTCGCAAGGTTTCCGATTGTGCATATGCTATCGAGAATGCAAACCGACCGTCCGGCGCAAGTTGCAGCGAAAATGCCATCGCCAGCAAGACCAAGGCAAGACAAGGATGACGTGCCATATTTCACCTCCGTTTCTTCTGTTAGGGGATGCGCAGCCCAATCCCAATGCCATATCTTGTTTGCGCCCTTGCGACATACCGACATCAAGAACCATAAATTTATCCGGGCCTCCACAAGCCATATCAAAGTGGCGAAGAGAAACGTGAACCTGCCGGTGAATCGAAGTCTAAAACCTAACTTTTAGCAGTTTTCTAAACATTCCTCGACTCAATAAAGGAGAGCAGGCATGAAGAAATTACCTCTGGCTATATTCATTTCGTTGATCGGCACGGCTACGGCAATTTATGCCCAAACCACGACCGCCCCCACTCAAAACGATTCAAGCGGCACAATGTCTTCCGGCTCTTCCGGTTCAGGCATGTCTTCCGGCAGCGACTCCAGCACCGGATCTACAACAACCAGAAAATCGGGAACCGGTGGCACTTCATCATCCGGATCGTCGGACACAGGCAGCAACACTTCGGGCTCAAGCGTATCTCCAAGCGGCGGCGGCACCTCCGGAAGTTCAAGCACGATGGGTGGTACTGGCAGCACATCCGGTACCAGCAGCACAGGTACTTCGTCTTCCCCCACTTCTGACACCCCGACCCCAAGCAGCGGTTCGTCGGGCACCTCACCTTCCGGCAGTTCGACCGGTGGCACATCGGGAAGCAGCACCTCCCCCTCCGGAACGACCTCCCCAACCGGCACCTCGGATATGAGCGGCCCGAATTCGGGAACGACCTCGAACGGCACGTCCGGCAGCAGCTCTGGCTCGACAAGCTCCACTTCGCCCGGTTCCTACGGCTCGTCAACAACGACAAGCCCATCTGGAACCGGTAGCCGTTGAGTTAGACGTGAAAAATAATTCGTGAAAGGATGTATTCCCTCCTCTTGCAATGGGGAGGGAATACATTCATCCGGGTCGCGGCTGCGCTTCCGACAATGCGCTTTGCGGCATCATTGCGGCTTGTGTATTTCCGCTTCGTGCACCGAGCACCATCTCTGTCATCCAGTTCACCAGCAACGCGGTATAAGCGCGCTGATTCCTTTCCTCGGTCAGGCCGTGATCGGCTTCCTTGATGACCCGGTAGGTTAACGATTTGGCGGAAATGCATGCTTCGAGATAGCTTGAAATGACTGTGTGCGGGATGACATGGTCGAATTCCGATTCGACAATCAGCACATCCCCTTCAAATGCCCGGCAAGAACGTAACGCACGATTGTCCGATGCGTGGATGAACTTCTGCCGGTAGAGATGAAGATTCTGCTCCTTGTGCAACTGGCGCTTGGGGAGTTCCCAGTCATCATCCCTGTAAAGCGCAGGAACGCGCAGCGCCAGCCATCGCACCGGCCGCAGCGAACTGAGAATGGCAGCGAGATACCCACCATAACTGCTTCCTATCACGGCAATCGACGACGGGTCGACCAGACGATGCGTCGCCAGCACATCGTAAGCCGCCAACACATCGCGCAGATTGCTCTCGCGCGAAACAGTCTCGTGCTGTACCTGCGTACCGGCATGACCGCGCAAGTCGAAAGCCAGGCATATGCACCCGAGCGAGGCAATCTCCCGGGCGCGTGCCAAATACTGCTCCTGACTGCCGCCCCAGCCATGCACAAACAAGACTCCGGGAATCCTGGCCGCAGGCGTGACGACTGTGCCGGCGATATGTCCTTCGCCGACAGCAATGTCAATAGGCTCATCGCGCGTTGGCATACGGCTCCACCAATGTGTATTTGAGGATAGGTCCGACTGCTTCATCTATTCCGTGAAAATAGACGATCGCATTCGCCGGTGCCTCGGCATTGCTGCCATAGACTTCGGTTGTTGAGGCACGCACGAAATCAAGCTCTGACTCTGCGTTGAAAGCGGCAAGCGCTTCGACTTCGGCACCGCTTGCACCGCCAATCCGCCACGAAGATTCGAGCACGCCGGAATGCCACTGCCCATGATCGTCAATGCCCTGTGCCACGTCATAGTTGCAGCGCGAAGCAAACATGGCGGGAAACGCTGTCATGGCTGCGGCATGATAAGCGCGCGCCTGTTCGATCGCAGCCAGATTATCCGCGCCGAGTTCTTCAAGCCGCAGCAGCGCAGAAAAATCGCCGCGCGCAACAATCAGGCTGGAACCTCCATACACCTGCCGCCCGGCATTGTTATGTGCCAGATACTGTGTGCCAAAGTAGGTAGCCAGCAAGGAACCCACACGTACCTGTCCAACACTATGTGTAGCCACCTGGTTCAAATTGCGTTCCAGCACCAGCCCGCACTGCATCACTTCATCTGCATCGAACGATGCAAGCAAGGAATCGAGTTCATCTTCTCCGGCCACCACCCACTGCCCCAAGCCGCCGATCCCGCTCCCCTGCTTCACACGCATCGTCCCCTGTGCCAGCAAGCGCAAGCCGGCGCTGCGAGCATCGGTTAATGTGAATGCCGAAAAGCCGGACAAAACAACCGCCTCCATCTTCAGCCCCAGATCGCATGACCAGCCGCCGGGAGCAGGCGCATCCGGCATTGCCAGCGAATGGGTGATCGTTTTGTTGGCAACGAAAGAGAAAGGCACCACACCGCCAAATAAATCCTGTTCTCCTCGAATGCCCAGACTGGAGGCGAGATCGATGCCAACCAACGTATCCGTCGGCACAAAATACAAAGGACCGGGGTAGTGGCAACCAGCCTCGAATTCGCCGCCAAAATCGCAGTTCTTGATCGCTGCCAGTTTCTTCGCCACTTCGCTGTATGTCACATATTCATGGCTGCCCGGGCTGCAATGCGCTTTCGCTGGGTAAACGACGACAGTACCGCGCGACTCCGCCCCTTGAGAAAACCGCAGTGCATCTTCCCGATGCCCCCCTGTTGCGAGCCTTGATTGCATGATGGCCCACCTCCGCGCATGTAGATGAAAACGCAGCCTCGGCGTATGCCGGCAGCGGCAAACATCGGACATCGATTCGCTCTCCAGGTTTCCGGGAACAATACGAAGTACGGATGCATCGACCCTTGTCACATTGCACTATCGCAAGATGCACTATAATTTCGCGAACCTTCCGTTCGCGTATCGTGAAAATCACTCGCTCTGTCGCCCATATCGCCCTCGTACTGCTGCTGCTTTTTTCGCAGCAGCTAGGGATGGCGCACGCGGTTTCACACCTCTCTCCGGAAAAAACCTCCAGCACATCGAACGACAAACGGCTACCGGCCGAACTGCAATGCGACCAGTGCCTTGCGTTTGCCGCTATCGGCTCTGCTCTTGGCGCTTCGCAGCACGCCTTCTTTTGCGCCATGCAAGCGGAAGGGATGGCTATCCCCATTACCGCTGCAGCGCCTCTCTCCACCAAGCATCGCGCCTTCGATTCGCGCGCCCCTCCCGTCACACGCTGAACACTGTTCCAGGTTAAAACCTGTGCACTTGCGCGCAGGTTTAGGGCTCGTGCAGAAATAAGTTGTGCACCTTTATTTCTGCGCGAGCTCTTAGTGTCGACGTTCGCAATCAGGCGGCCACCCATGTCATCGCCCCGTAAGGGAATGGCAGGTTTCGTCCTGTTTGCGTACATGATTTGGAGAATCAAATGCACGCTCAACGTACTTTGCTGGCGAGTGCGGTTCTATCCGCGCTCACCGGAATTCCCATGGCCGCGAAAGCGCAAACCGAAGAAAAAACGCTGCCATCCATAACCGTTACCGCAACACCATTTAATACCGGCGAAAGCGCCCAGATTCTTGCGCCTGCCAAAGTTCTCTCCGGAGATGAATTGCGCAACAAATTGGGAAGCTCGCTCGGCGACACCTTGTCCCAAGAATTGGGTATCTCCACTTCCTCTTTTGGCAGCGCCGCTTCTCGGCCGATCATTCGCGGCATGGAAGGTCCCCGCATCAAGATTCTGGAAAACGGCATGTCGATTAGCGACGTATCCAGCATTTCCAACGACCATGCCGTTGCCGGTGAAGCCTCGACCGCGCGCCAGATAGAAATCCTGCGCGGCCCGGCTGCATTGCTTTATGGTTCCGGCGCCATTGGCGGTCTGGTCAACATCGTCAATGAGCGCATTCCGACCGAACTCGAACCCCAGCCGACGGGCGAAGCCGAAGCACGATTCGGCAGTGCCGACAAAGCAAAAAGCCTATCGATGTCCGCTGACGGTTCGGCTGGTTCCATCGGTTTGCATGTGGACGGCAATACGCGGCACACAGACGATTACAGGATTCCGGGATTCAAGGACTTAAACAATCCGGCATCGCCGTCAGGCACATTGCCATGGTCTTTTACCCGTGAGGACAGCCTCGGCTTTGGCGCCTCCTATATCCAGAATTGGGGATATGTCGGAGCATCGGTTTCCACCTTGAGCAATCGTTATGGCACACCTACTGCAGAAGGTTCTCTGATCGACCAAACGCAAACGCGTTATGACGTGGCCGGCCTGATCAAGAATCCATCCCCCGTCTTCGAGACGTTCCGCTTCAAACTCGGATACACGGACTACAAGCATTCCGAACTCGACATCCAGACCAATGCACCAGACACCAATTTTTCGAACAGAGCCCTGGAAACACGCTGGGAATTGACGCATAAGCCAATGGCAGGCTGGCATGGCACCTTCGGCTTTCAGACTGATGACACGCGATTCTCCGCATTAAGTGCAGGCACGGGCGGCCCCGATACCGTACCCGTGACGAACTCCACTTTAATAGCAGGCTTCCTGGTCGAAGAACGCGATTTCGGGCCGGTACGCGTGAATGCCGGTTTGCGGCTGGAGTCTGTCAGCCACAACCCGACTACTGGACCGGACCGGTCTTTTGACCTGACGTCATATTCATTCGGAGGACTGTGGAATTTCGCTCCAGGATATGGTTTCGGCGCCACGGCTTCGGTAGCGCAACGCGCACCTTCCATTGAAGAGTTGTATTCCGGCGGTCCGCACGATGCAACCGGCACATTCGATATAGGCGATCCCAACCTCACCAAGGAGACTTCACGCAATATTGAACTGACGCTGCAGAAGACACGTGGTCTGGTGCGCTGGAAATCGAATCTGTTCGTCAATCGCGTGAAGAACTTCATCTTCGGAGACATCACGGGCAATCAACTGGATGAGGACGGCAATCCGGGCAGCACGTTCAACGAGCGCAGGTTCCGCCAGGCTGACGCAACCATTCGCGGTGCGGAGGCAGAAATCAGCTATAACCTGCGCGGCACGGGTTTGTCGGCAAGGGGCTTTGCCGATACGTCGCGCGGCACCTTCGATGATGACGGCAATCTGCCGCTGCAACCCGCCACACGCGTCGGCATCGATATCGGGTACAAGCAAGGCCCATGGAATAGCGGCATGTCTGTCGTGCATGCATTCAAGCAAGACAGGCTGGCCAGTTTTGAAACAACGGAAACGCCTTCCTATACGCAACTGGATGCGAATCTGTCCTATACACAGGACTATCGCGCCTATAAGCTGACCTGGTTCGCTCTTGCGAAAAACCTGCTCAATCAGGATATCCGGCTTTCGACCTCGATATTGAAAGATGTCGCGCCACGTCCTGGCCGCAATCTGATCGTCGGCGTACGCACTGCGTTCTAGAGGCAACATTAATCACGAACACGATGGTGCTTGCCAAAAGGTATCCACCATCGTGTTTGTGAACCTAATCGTTTCGTCACCATCAAAACCGAAAGTATTTTTCCTCATGCCGTCCCTTGCACTTTCCGAGAGGAATAATCTCGGCATGCAATAACATTGCATTCAGAAAGAAGCAAAGTATTTTTGTCTCTTTTACGCAACGTACGGCAACATCCTTTGAGGTTTGCCGGAATCCTCTTTTCCGATGAAACGTACGATCAAGACTTCTGATCAACCGACAAGCTTGATACTTAAAGAAAGGAAAGAAGATGAAGAAATCGTTGCTCGCCATGGCGATATTAAGCGCTTTCACAGGCGCGGCTTTCGCGCAAACAAGTGTCACCATTTACGGTATCGTGGACGCTGGCATTAACTACGACAATGGCGGTTCCGTCGGAGGCAGAAACTGGCGGCTGCAAAGCGGCCAGCAAAGCGGCAGCCGTCTCGGCTTCAAGGGCACGGAAGATCTCGGCGGCGGTATGTCGGCCATCTTCACCCTGGAGAACGGTTTCAGTACTGATACAGGCACTTCATCGCAAGGCGGTCGCCTCTTCGGTCGTCAGGCATGGGTTGGCTTGAACAGCAACAGCTTGGGCACGCTCAAGCTCGGCCGTCAACAAACACCGCTCTACTACGCTGCGGACATTATCGATCCGTTCCGCATCAATCAAGCCGGTAACCTGCAAGCCGCTTTCGGCTATGGTCTGTACTTGCTCGATCCCTTGTCCCGTTCGGACAATGCCATCACCTACACCACGCCCAACTTCAACGGCTTTTCCGGCACACTGTTGTATGCCTTTGGCGAAACAGCAGGAGCTTTTTCCGCCAATCGCAACTGGAGCGCCGCCGGTAGCTACGTGAATGGCCCGATCAACATCCAAGTTGTCTACGACAAGGCAACCGCGCCCTCGATCACCCTGACAACCAACCAGGCTGCCGACTTCGCAAGGTACCTCAATGTCGCGCCCACACCTGCTCCGGCAATTGATGTCAGGACGACTTTTGTTGGCGGTACGTATGACTTCGGTGTGGCCAAAGCACACTTGGCGTATGGCGACACGAAGTCAGAACTGGGCGGCTCCAGTCAAAAGGACCGTAACTATCTAGTCGGCGTATCGGCGCCAGTCGGTGGTGCCGGCACCGTGGAGGCGTCCTGGATCCGCAACGACTTTAAGGATATTAATGAAGGAGCCTCCAACCAGTATGCGATCGGTTATACCCATGCACTATCCAAACGCACGAACATCTACACCTCTGCCGGCTATACCAAGAACGACAGCAACGTGCGGTTGAACGCTGCGTCACTGGGGGAAAGCGACCGCACTTTCCAACTTGGTGTGCGCCATCTGTTCTAATCGTCTCCGGGTGTAATGCATGATGCAGCAAAGAGCGCCCGGAGCGCTCTTTGCCCTTTTCTCGATCGAATAGGAATTGATAAAAGAGATGACATGCCTTCTCACATGATCTTGATCAATAGTTAGGTTTCCGGATGCGATAGGCTCCTCTACGCATATCAGGGAGCCAGAATGAAACATTTCGTCGTATCACTTGCTGCTGCTTTGCTGTCAGCATGCGTGTCAGTACCATCCGAAGAACTCTACAGCATCCATCAGGCAAAGTCGGAAAAGAACGATCAGCAGCATGTTTCTGTTGGTGTCGCCCACAGCGTAAGTACTGCGGATTCCGAAGGACGGCAATGATGCGCAAACTAGTAGAACTTAGCCACCCGGCAGCCGTTCCGGTTCCGCGTAACCGGTTCAATCACGGCTTCACCATTGTTCAGATTATGCTCATTCTCTTCGTTGCGGGGATCATGGGAGCCCTTGTCGTGGATCTCATCATCGACAGATACTGCGAAGAAGATCCATCTTCCACCTTATGCGAGGATACGCAGCAGCTTAAACCAGGACTTCGCGTGGCAGCGGATGGCTTAGAAACTGCACCGGACTTGCGGTGAGACCATAAGCGCCTGACTGCAACACAACAACCAGATCACCGATATCGGCAACTGCCATCTCCACTTTATCCGCCAATAGATCCAGTGGCGTGCAAAGAGGCCCGACAACAGAGACAACCTCCCTGCTTGCACCATGCACCCGGTTGCCGATAACCACTGGATAATTGCGGCGAATAACCTGGCCGAAATTGCCAGTTGCAGGAAGATGATGATTCAAGCCGCCGTCAGTGACAAGAAAGACTTGTCCACGCGACGTTTTGCGTTCCAGGACCCGCGTAACGTAGACACCGGCCTCTCCCACAAGATAACGTCCCAGTTCGAGCACGACTTTCGCCTCTGGCATGCAGCTCTTCACACGCTCTGCGCACTGATGCAAATGTTCGCCAATACGTGCCATATCGAGGCGGCCGTCTCCGGGGAAATAAGGTATTCCAAAGCCACCGCCGATATTAAGGCAAGACATCGGCACGGCAGCATATTCTGCAAGCCGCAAGGCAAGCTCGACAACACGTGATTTTTCCTCGATCACAGCATCGGTTCGCAAGTTCTGGGAGCCACTGAATATGTGGAAACCCTGAAACCAGAGGCCCATGGAAGAAATGCGAGTCAACAAGCCCGGCACGGCTTCGGCATCGATGCCGAAAGGCTTTGCCCCTCCCCCCATCTTCATGCCTGAGGATTTCAGTTCGAAATCGGGATTCACACGCAGCATGACGCGAGGTGTTACTCCCAGTTGCTCACCCAGGCCGGCAACAGTGTTGAGTTCGCGTTCTGACTCCACATGCACCACTATTTCTGAGGCGATAGCCATACACAGCTCACCTTCAGTCTTGCCAGGGCCGGTGATGCTGATGTGTGCAGGATTCTTGCCGGTATCAAGAGCAACCAGCAGCTCACCACCGGATGCGACATCAAAACCATCGACGAGTGTTGCCAGATGCTGCACCACTGCCGGCATCGGGTTTGCCTTGACCGAATAATGCAAGGCCATTTCCGACGGCAGGACTGCTCTCAATTCTCTGACACGCTGGGTCATCATTTGCCGGTCATATGCATAAAACGGCGTTCCTCCGGCCCGTTGCGCCAACCGTGTCAGCGCGACTCCGCCGATATGCAAACAATCCTCAACCACCGGAAAGGAGACCGGCAACGGAGCGGCAAAGCCATTAGTTTTCATGGTTTCGATTCACTTGCAAAGAAATCGCACAACGAGGCGCGAATGAAGCTGCGGTCCAGCTTTCCATTGGGATTGCGAGGCAAATTCTCATGACGGATGTCGATATGAGCAGGGACCATATAAGCGGGAAGCATTTGCCTGCACTCCAGCAGCAGTGCGGATGCAGTCAAGGTCTCGTTCAGTGAATAGACAACGGCAACGATCGCCTGCCCCAGCGATGGATGAGGCACTCCCACTGCCACCACCTCAGCAACCCCATGTGCATTCATCAAAACTTCTTCGATTTCCCCTGGGCTGACCCGATAGCCGGAAACTTTGATCATTTCGTCCCGCCTGCCTACGAAATACAGATAACCCTCTCCATCCCTGTAGACAGTATCCCCCGACCACACGGCAATTTCCGGAATCGGCAAGGCCTTATTCTGCGATGGTGCCGCGCGAAAGCGTTCAGCTGTCCTCTCCGGGTCATTCCAATATCCCAACGAAACCAGAGGGCCGCGATGAACCAGTTCCCCGTGTTCATAGGCTTCACAGAGAGTCCCGTCCTCTCGCACGACCATGACATCGGCATTAGGAATCGGACGCCCGATAGAATTCGGTCGCTGTGCCAGTTCCGACGGAGGAAGATACGTAGACCGAAACGCTTCAGTCAATCCGTACATCAGATAGATTTCCGCTTGTGGCATTGCCGATCGCAATACATTCAGCGTCGCTGTCGGCATGATGCCGCCGGAATTCGTGACATAGCGCAGCGTCAACTTATCAGGCCATGTTTGATGTGCGAGCTGATGCCATAACGGCGGCACACCGGCTAACCCGGTGATGCGTTCCTCGACCACCATCCGCACCAAGTCCTTGGGAAACAAGTAATTCGCCAATACCGCACAAGCCCCTACGCGAAACGCTGTTGTCAGTTGGCTTAATCCGTAATCGAAGCTCAAAGGAAGCGCGACAAGCAGCCTGTCATCGCAAGTATTGCGCAGATACGCCGATACGCTATACGCGCCCGCCACCAGATTCCGGTGAGACAGCACAACACCTTTCGGCTTGCCGGTACTGCCAGACGTATACAAGATCGCCGCCATATCGCTATCGATACGGCGATGCGGACTTTTGCCGCTCGGCGCATTCATCAGCACACTCCAGGAAAGGAGGCGAGGCTGTGTGCTTGAAGCGGATACTGTTTCATCGACAATGATTACCGTATGCAGGTCCGGACATTGCGGCAGGAGCGGAACGAGAGATGCATAGCGAACTGCGGACGTCACAAGAACGCGGACATTGCAATCGCCAAGGATATGTGCAACCTGATGCGACTTCAGCAGCGGATTCACCGGTATGAAAGCAGCCCCGGCTGCTGCAATGCCGAACAAGGCAACCACAGTTTCAATGCGCTTTTCCAGGTAAACGGCGGCACGTTCGCCGGGGCCGAGACCAAGATCCAGTATGCCTTGCGCCGCCAGCCGTATCTGACTGGCCAACTGATCATAGGAGAGACGGCACCCGTCGCAACCAAGCGCTTCGGCCTCGGGCGTGCGCTCGGCAGCGTGAAAAATCAACTCGTGGACAAGATCGGCCATATACATTCAATCGCCAGCTGGCTCAAGGCGCCAGGACGCGCATGGAAACATTTCGACCGTCACGAACTTTCTGTTTCTGCACGCCGGACACGCTAGCGAATTCCATGACGCTCCAGCAAATCGTAAAGCGTCGGCCTGCTTACACCAAGTAGCTCCGCAGCTTTCGCAATGTTACCATCCGAACGTGCCAACGCCTTTACTACCGCCCCGTACTCCGCCTCGTCACGAATTTGCCGCAGATTGATTGGTTCCTCAACCGCATCGGAGCTGCCCAGCCCCAAATCTTCGGCCGTGATCTGCGGGCCGTCTGCCATAATCACAGCACGCTTGATGCAATTTTCCATTTCACGCACATTCCCGGGCCAGGTATGCGCCTCAATCATGGCCAGGGCTTGCGAGCTGAAATGCAATCCCGAACGGCCCTCCTTCGCACTGAAACTATCCTTGAAATGCTGTGCCAGCAATGCCGCATCACCAATCCGGTTGCGTAGTGGAGGAATCGTGATCACGATTTCACTGAGGCGATAGTACAGATCCTCACGAAACTGGCCGGCAGCGATCAAGTCCTTCAGATTGCGATGGGTGGCGCAAACAACACGGACATCAACCGGAATTTCCTTGTGCCCGCCAATTCGCTCTATGACGCGCTCCTGCAAAAAGCGCAACAACTTTGCCTGCAATGCCATGGGCAAATCGCCAACCTCATCGAGGAAGAAAGTCCCTTCATGCGCCAGTTCGATCTTGCCCTGAGTCTGCTTGACCGCTCCGGTAAATGCACCGCGTTCGTAACCGAACAGCTCGCTCTCCAGAATCGTATCCGGAATAGCTGCACAGTTGATCGCAACAAAGCGCTTGCTGCGACGCGAACTAAGCTGATGCAAGGCCCTTGCCAGCAACTCTTTCCCTGTCCCGCTTTCCCCGAGCAGTATGACGCTGGCAGACGAAGGCGCAATTTTCTCTATGCTGCGGCACACCTTCAACATGCCTGGGTCGCGGCTGAGCAGGCCTACCGCCGTTGAACCGCCTGCCTGCTGAAGGCGTCGGTTTTCCAGCTGCAGCGCATGGAGATAAAACGCCCGTTCGACGACTAATGCCAGCATTTGCTGTTCGGACGGCTTTTGGTGAAAATCGTAAGCGCCCAAAGCAATTGCCTTGACAGCATTCGCCCTGTCCTGATTTCCAGTCAATACGATCACTTTGGTATCCGGAGCAATGGCCAGGATCTGTTCCAGGGTAGCGAAACCTTCCGAAGCGCCATCGGCGTCCGGCGGTAATCCGAGATCCATGATTGCTACAGCAGGTTCATGTCGCCGAACTTGTGCAAGCGCACTCTCCCGGTCCGAAGCGACAACGACATCGTAGCCGTCAAAGCTCCAGCGTAGTTGCTTTTGCAAGCCCAGATCGTCTTCAATCAGCAACAGTGTCTTCTTGCTTTGCACGAGACTGATCCCCTTGATAAATTAAACCGCCAGCACGGTATCGTTATTACTGCACCTTGCAGGCCGGCAGAATGACCTTGAATGTCGTACCTTGAGAAGGCACGCTTGTGACCTCAACCTTGCCGCCTAGTTCGAGTATATATTCCCGCATTTCGAACACACCAATCCCCATCCCTGCAGGCTTAGTCGATTCAAACGGTTTGAAAAGCCGCTGTTCAATGAATTCTGCGCTCATTCCGTGCCCTGTATCAGCCACTTCTATGCACGCAAAATCTTCTTCTCTTCTCAAACGGACAGTGACGTTTCCGCCCTTTCCGGTCGCTTCAATCGCATTCTGCACTAAATGAGAAATGACGCGCTCAAGCCTTGACGGATTGGCAAACACGAGTACGTCAGAACACTCCAGATGCAACACAGGGCTTGGGGTAAACTGTTTTTTCGCCGCGATCACCTGCTGGAGCATTTCATGAACCTTCATGGCATAAGGGTGCTCCGGTAAAGAGTTGCGGCTGAATTTTTGCAGCAGCAGCTTCATCTTCTCGGTGGAATAGGTAATCGTCTCCAGCATGTCTTCCTGGAATTCCGGGCTGTCCTTGTGTTTCTGTGCATTGGATACCAATAGTGACAGTTGCGCCACCACGTTTTTGAGATCGTGCACGACGAATGTGGACATGCGGTTGAATGACTCGAACTGACGGGCGACCATCAGTGCCTTGCCCGATTCGCTCAAGGCAAGATAGCCTGCGGCCTGGCTGCCGGTAATTTTCAATAAATCCAACACTTCCCAATTCAGTCGAATTGAGCTGCGTGGCTGTGCAAGCACGACGAAGCCGAAAAGTTTCCCATGAAGGATGAGCGGAACAATCAAGGAAGCCTTATCAAATGCCGTTATCCACGAAGGAATTTGCAAATTCCCATATTTTGATGGATCGGCTGCATGCCCCTGCAAATCAATGATCCATTGCTCCTGCTCGAGAAAGCGGCAAAATTCACCGTCTACCGGTTCCGTAGACAAGGAAGAAAACATATTCCAATACGCAAGCTGTTCGCACTCTCCGGATTCGCGCACGATCCATAAGGCGCCGCCTGGGCTCTCGACCAATTGGGCAATAGCCTCGATCACGCGTTCGCCCAGCCGATTGCCCTGCTCAGACAATGTACGGGTGAAGCGAATCCACTCTTCCCGATAGTCATAGTTATACGTATAAAAATGCTTGCTGATGAACACCTTCAGCCAGGAGCGAAATGTCCCGGAAAACATGACTGCAACCAATAGCAGCAGCGCTCCAAACAGAAACGCTACCTGCATCATGATTCCCCAACTTCCGCCGAAGTAGCGAAGATAGTAACCAGCCCCTGCCATGCATAACAGATACAAGGCTGCGCCGGACAATGCAACGGAGTGAAACAGGAATCGGCGAGAAACGGCAATAGTCGATCGCCACTGTGCCTGCCTGGCGATTGCAATTACGATGAGCGGCACAGTCAAGGCATTAACGATGCCGCGCGCATTCCATATCTCGTCATTGATATGGCGGAACAGCACTGCATCGCTGTAGAGGTAAAAATCATAAGCAAACATGCCGCCGATACCGAAGCAGGCAAATTTGATTCCCCAGCGCTCCGCCTCAGATACATTACGAAATACCTGCTCTACCAATAGCATTCCGACCACTGCGACAATCAGCGCAAGCGTCATGCTTGTCATCAAGCCATAGAAAAAACCTCGTTCTCCGGAGAGCAGCATCATACCCACAGCCATCGTAATGACAAGTACGACACCGACGGACAAGACGGAGCGAACGCTGACTTGACGGAAGGGACGAAGCCACTGAAAAGGAACCAGTAGATCGAGCAAAAAGATAATCCATGCCACGTTGCGGAGCAGTTCCAGGAGAACAGGAGCTGCTCCGCGTACAACTGGCGCAGCAGGATGCAGAACGATGGAAACAGACCAGAGTGCTGTTGTAAGGCACGCCGACACAAGCAATGTCCCGGCGTATAGTCGCCAACGCGTGACGAGCGAAACAAAAAGCGCGAAAAATGCGATTCCCGCCGCAGCGTAAGAAAGCGCAGAGACGCTTATTAACATGACTACTTTACCGGGCACCTTTACCCAGCAAGACAACCTGTATGGTGTCGATCAGAATTAGGATATCCAGGAACAAGCTGTTGTTCTTCACATAGTAAAGATCGTATTGCAACTTCTTTACTGCATCTTCAACCGAAGCACCGTAAGGATAACGTACCTGCGCCATACCGGTAATACCGGGTTTGATGCTGTGCCGTACGTCGTAGTATGGAATCTGCTCACGTAACTGATCGACGAAATAAGGCCTTTCCGGCCGTGGTCCGACAAAACTCATCTCGCCTTTGATGACGTTGACGATCTGCGGAATTTCATCGATTCGCAGCTTGCGAATGATCGTCCCGATCCTGGTTGTGCGCGGATCATTCTTGGTAGCCCATTGAGGTTTGCCGGCGCGCTCCGCATCGTTACGCATACTACGGAATTTCAAGACCTTATAAATCCGGCCATCCTTCCCCACACGCTCCTGGCGATAGAAGATCGGTCCGCGGTCCTCGCAATAAATGATCAGTGCCGTCAGCAGAGAGATGGGAAGCACTACGATCGCCAATACAAGGCTCGCAAAAAGATCGAAAGCGCGCTTGACGAATAATCGTATGGAACTTTGGTCGAATCCAGAGCCAAACACCAGCCAGCTCGGGAGCAACGAGTCGACACGAATCTGGCATGCTTCCCGTTCAAAGAAAGCAGCAGAGTCGGTGACGCGAATGCCGCTCAATTTACACTCCAGTAATTCCTGAATCGGCAAACGCCCCTCCCTGCGATTCTGAACCGCGACCACTACTTCGGCGACATTGTACTTACGCACCGTGTCGAGCAGCGAGCCATCTTTTGGAAGAATCGTCTCCGAAGTCACACTTGCCTCCTCCAGTCCCGCATTCACAAATCCGACAACATCGTATTTATGAGTTGTCGTGTTGCTGGTCGCGACATCGCTGCAAGCCTTGGCCAGCGGACCACAGCCAAGGAATAAAACACGCGATTCGAACAGGTCGAGCTGAGAAGTCTTGATAAAAACAAATCTTGTTATCAAGACACCAACTGAAGCAAAGGCAAAAACCAAACTAAGGATGCCGCGCCCGAACCCAAACCCTGGAGCGATATAAAACGCCACGATCACAAGGCAAAAGCCCAAGGCAAACGACGGCATGAGACGCAATACAGTGGTCCTGAAGCGGTCATTGAATTGAATCTGATACAAACCGAGAGCACTCATGCTCATGATCATGGCGAAGGCAAACAGGCAAGCCGACACGAAGAAATTGTCGAACTGTGAAAACGCATTCGCCTCGTTCAGGAATCTGATTTTGGCGCCCGCGTACACGGATAAAATGAAAACAGCGATTTCCGCAAGAAGAAGAAGCGAGACTCTTCTTGATATGTGATGATTAGCGATGCGAAACATCATTACCTCTGACTAGGCGCCTTACCGTGCATAATAAATGTTTATAGACAGCCGCCTACTATACCACGGCAATGTTGCTAAAACGCAAATATGAAACAAAATTTTGTTTCAAAGATGGATTTTCGCCACACCTTAGGCAGCAAGCATTGCGAAAGCAATATTCAATAGTTAATTCATAGCAATTAATGCTACTCCTTGCGAGGCGATAGAAATGCCTTATGAAAGAGATGCCGCGCCAATAGCAAGGGTGGCATGCGCAAGGCATTAGCCCTGACATACAACAGAAAGTGCGAGAGCAAGGCGGGGTGTTCCGGGTTCCACGCCCCCCCCCCCACTATCCCCCGCCGGAAAAGCGCATCCATGCAATGCAATAGCAGTGGATTTGGCTTTGCCGCGTTCGCTGCTTGTCGAGCGGATGTGGGTACCGGTGTTTTCAGAAAGCGCTCAGCGTAGCGCAATGCGTAAAACAAGGGCCTAGACAATTGCATCTCTTCGGCGCGTTGAACCAACTCGTTCCAAAACTCGCTTCTGCTACCAAAGTGCCTCAGAAGTGCGTCGATATCCACAAGGTCGCGCAACCCGTGATCAAACTCACCATCATGGAACAAATGCACTGCGCTGTGCAATACCATATCCGCCGGCCCCAAAACCAACAGATTTGCAAAGCCTTCAATCGACCTGGCCGCCGCTCTTAACTTGATCGGGTCTGGTTGAACCGGTGCCGTTTGCGGAACGATGGCGTGATGAACGTCGATCACTGTCATACGCTTGACATGCTGCATGGGCGGAAGCTCATGCATCCAGGCCCGATAATAATGCTCATCATAAGCATCGTGATGGCTCGCGGTCCAGCCATGCATCAATAGCGCTGCCTCCACAGCATTCAAACTCTCTTTAGGTACCAGGATGTCGATATCAGAAAAGAAACGTCCACCTGCGGGTGGAAGCTTCGCTATCGCATATGCTGCCCCCTTGAGCAGAATGACAGGAACACCCACCGAGTCAAGGGCCTTTTGAACATGAGCAATTTCCGCGTGGACGGCAAGCTCATGACGCTGCGCGGCTACGCGCCCCCATAAAAGATGCTCGCGCGGCTGAGTAGGCACAACCTCCAGCAGCTCGCACTCCTCCAATAATGCACCAATACGGCCTAACAAATCGAATTGCCGCGCCTGTCGGATAAGCAGGTCCCAGTCCTTGAGCGATAGAGACGCTGCAGCACGAGGTTCGTGGAGGATTTTCAAAAGTAGGAGGTCAGGCTGCACGAATGACATCCAAGGATTACAACCTGTCAAACGCAACGATCGCGTCGTCCAGGATCGAATAGGTAAAATCGTAGCACTTCACTTGATCGACAAGACATGCGACCGCCTCAAAACCGGCGCGACCGAGAATGCTGTAATTAAATGCATTATCGGCGATGCGAAGGAATGCTCTTGCTGGTGGTATTGCGGACATCTGCAGCGCCGCTCCGGCCTCATATTTCGGAAAGACAACCCAAGCCGGTAATGCGGATTCCTGCATTCGGAGCACACTCTCGCGTGACGGTTTCATATGAGCGACAGTGCCTTTGATGGTGTCTGTCACAGGAGCACTAAAAATGCTCTCGGGCGCAAAGTTCTTGATGATGTCAATGGACGCATTTTTCAGACTAACCGGCCGCGGATGAGGGACTATAGCTCCATCATCCAAACGAACCAATGCCATCTCATCCGAAAGCAGGCGCCATCCTCGACTGATTAAGCCTGCGCAGAGCGTACTCTTGCCAGAGCCTGGGGGCGCCGGCATGATCATTGCCCGTCCATCTTTTTCCGCAACCGCGGCATGAATCATCAAGTATCGATGTGCATGGCCGGAAACACACCAATTCAATCCCCATTCAAGCATGGGAAACGCTTGCGCTAAAGGAAGAGGCTTGAATGCCGATATGGTGTCGCACATGAATAGCGCTTGAGGGCGCAACCATCGCCTGATGCCTCTCGGCCGCGTTATCCGCACATGGAAATCAGCGAAATCTTCCCTTATCAATAAAGGATAGTCGCTATAGAGCAGTGAGACACCTTCTGCGACATGAGGTATCACAGACTGGATATGCATTGTAAAGGCGCCAGTCCGGAGATAAATGCCTGTTGAGCCGAGCAGTTCCTCAAGCTCAGCGGCTGACAATGATGAAACATTCAAAGTGGAGTCGACTCTATCAGACCAAGACTGCTGAGATTATCCAGTATTCTTGCGACCTCGGGAGCCAGTTCGTCGGTCTGATCAACGAAGAAATACGAGCCAATCAGTCGAATCAACACATCGGTTGTGCTCGGTGCTTGTTGCAGACACGTGAAGACTTGAGAGGCAATGACATCCAGCAGATGGGTGTCACCCGTTGTGCAATCGTAGACGACGAGCTCATCGCCCCATTTTCGAACCGCGAACTCCCGGCTCGTACCAAGACGCCAGTTGATCACCTTGGGCATTTTGAGAATTTGGGATGCATGCCTTCAAAGCTGCGTGGATTTCAGATACGTTACTATTTGCGCACTATCCCAATACACGTTTACCGTGGGCGAGAAATGTCCGGTGTTTTGCCATTCTGAGAACATGCTCCGAATGCGCTCCTCCGTAAGAAAAGGAGTCCACCCCATTCTGGCATTAAGCAAGGCAGCAACCAGATGCATGCCAAGATTATTTTGATCGACCGCCTGCGGCGTCAGCAAATCCATCATGCTAAAGCTGTGATATACCGATTTGGACGAGCATGCGAACACACTGCTGAATTTCATCGTAGAGGGTATTGGCCACATTTTCGGATAATTTTTCCAATATCCAGGCGATCTTCCCTGCGTTATCGACTGTTGGCAGTGAACACTGTTGTTTCCGGATGCGAAACCAGATGGCGTTTGAGCCGTATTTGCCATGACCGAACGACTGGCAAGTGTCAGCAATACCCCGGAAGCTGCCAAGCCAGATGCAGTAAAACGACGGCGTGAGCCATTTACTTGCTCAAGGAGTGGCGCCGCCTGTTCAGCCGGCGGTACGAGGTTTTCCCCTGCGTCGTCATAAGAGTGAGGCCCATTCCCTGTCATTTTTGCAGCTTCCCTTTTATTCTTTCAAACTGATTTGTTTAATACATCTAAACGTCTTTTGCCGGACAAGCAAGAATTGATCCCAAAGGCAACAAATGTGAAGCATCCCTATATAAATCAATAGGTTACGATTTTGCAGACAATGCCAGCAGAGGCGTCTCGGCTTACTTATTTACAATGCGTAAAAAAAATCGACACACCGTCCGCTAATAAAATCCTATCAAGATCCATCCTGTTACAGCTGACCGACTAAAAGAAGCTTTCCGGAATTACAAGAATATCGCCAGGCCGCATTGGCATATTGGCTGACAAATCTCCGTCCTTGATCAGATCCTTCAAACGGACAGGCATTTTCACCTGCCTTCCATCCACGTTACGCACTATACTTGCACGATTTCCAGAGGCAAATTCAGTGACCCCTCCCACTGCGATCACGACATCCATCAACGACATCCCCTCTCTATAAGGCAGTGCCTGCGGCTTTGCAGCCTGCCCGATGACACGAATCTGCTGACTGTACATCCCAACAAATCCCGTCACAGTAACAGTGACAACGGGCTCCTGAATGAATTTCGACAAAACTAACTTAATATCGCTTGCCAATTGCGCCGAAGTCTTGCCGCTTGCCTGCAAATCCTCAACAAGCGGCACGGTAATTTTCCCGTCCGGGCGGACGATGACATTCGCGGATACCTCCGGATTGCGCCAGACATTTACACTTAGCGCATCTCCTGCACCGATGAGGTAATCCTTCATTACAGGTTGCGCACCATCAGCAACAGACGGCACAATTTCCGTCCCGGTTGCCGCACACCCTCCCAACATAACTAGCGAACATGAGAAAGCGATTAGCAGCGGGAAAAAATGAGAGAAGAGGCGAAGGCGATTCACGAAAAATCCTTATCCAAAAACGAAGATGCAGACATGGCAGGTGCACATATTAGCATTGCCGCAATGCAAATCGAACAATAAACTCACCTGAATTACGAAAAGATTTCCGAGTAGAAATTTATGTGGCTTTTCAATGCGTTAGCATAGCAAATAGGTTGAAAAAATTCCGCCGAAACACACTCATCAGTTATAATTAGGCAACATTTTTCTGTTATTCAACATGTTTTAATGCATGTCATCTTGAGGAGCAACCGGTAGATGAACGATCTTGGTATGCAAATAGTGTCGTTCTTGAAAGGCATCTGGAAATACCGGTGGTATGCGGTAGTGACTGCCTGGATGGTTGCGCTCGTCGGAGCCGTAATCGTCTATAGACTGCCTGACAGTTATCAATCATCCGCTCGCGTGTTCGTCGACACCGAAAGCATCCTGAAACCGCTATTGGCGGGAATGACGACGATGCCGAATGTCGAACAACAGGTATCAATCATGAGTCGCACCCTGCTTAGTCGGCCTAATGTCGAGAGAGTTGTTCGGATGGTGGACCTGGACATCAAGACGAACAGTGGACTGGCGCACGAAAAACTGATCGACAGTCTGACAAGCCAGATCAAGATCTCGGGGACTGTTCAGAACGACATTTACACGATTACGTACACTGGACAAAATCCCAAGCTGGCCAAGGACGTTGTCCAAGCGTTGCTCACTATTTTCGTGGAGGGGAGCTTCGGCGACAAAAAACAGGATTCGAAAAAGGCAATCCAGTTTATCGACGACCAAATCAAGGCGTATGAGGAAAAGCTGGCAGCTGCCGAAAATGCGGTCAAGGAATTCAAGCTCAAGCATATGGGCCTGTTACCGCAACAAGGGAGCGATTATGGCGCGAAGCTGATGGAGGCTTCCGAAAATCTGAATCGCGCAAGGCTGGAGCTGGCGGAAGCCGAGCAAGCACGGGATGCGATCAAGAGGCAGATGTTTGGTGACGAATCCTCGTCCAAATCCGCTCCTACATCGATCCCCACGGACCCTGATATCGATGCCAGGATTCAAGCGCTAAACAAGAACCTGGATACACTGCGCCTTCAATACACTGAGCAGCATCCTGACATCGTGGCAGCAAAGCGTCTGCTCGCGCAACTTGAGGCTCGTAACGAAGAGTCGTCCCGTCAAAGAAAGCTTACGGGCGATCTTGGCATCAACGCCAGTCCGGCATTGCAACAAATGAAGGTATCGCTTTCGGATGCGGAAGCGCGTGTCGCCTCCTTGCGCGTGCGCGTACAAGAGTACGCCTCCCGCGTTTCTCGACTCAAGGAAATGAGTACGGAAGCCCCCGAGGTCGAGACACAGCTCGCGCAACTGAACCGCGACTACCAAGTAAACAAGGAAAACTACGAAAAGCTCGTGGCAAGCCGCGAAGCCGCAAAATTATCAGGTGAACTCAGTGCTACTACCGAGATGATGACATTTCGCGTCATCGATCCTCCGAGCACGCCGTTGGCGCCGACCGGACCGAATCGGTCGCGTCTGATGTCACTGGTGTTCGCCGGTGCGCTTGCTGCCGGAATCGGTATCGCGTTGCTGCTGAATTTCATTCGCCCCACCTTCCTGACGCAAAGTTCTTTGCATGAAGTTACCGGGTTGCCGGTTTTGGGAAGTGTATCGATGAATTGGACGGCCGCTGAACAGCAGCGTCGCAAGAAGAGCACTTATGCTTTCGGGGGGTCTTTAATTTTGCTCCTCGTGCTCTATGCAGGCGTGATGGCAAAGATTTTGTTGAAACCGTAATCGCAGCGGCAATACCTAAAGGACATCAATGCTGTGCTGCCGGGAGAGATATCTCGCCGGAAGTCCGCAGCAATTTAACGCTACCAAGGGGAACGCGTGAGTATCATAGAAAGAGCAGTGGACAAACTCGAGACGGCAAAGGTGGAAGCGTCTTTGCCTGAACGTGTTGCGAGCCCAACCTTCCAGGAAGCACCTGTCGATAGCATGTTTGGGTCGCCTGCCACCCCCCCCCAGGTAGGAGATCAAGGAAATGTGGAGCCGTCTGCTGCAGACGAAATCTCTTCACTCAGACAGCAGCCTAAAACTGTCCAGATCGATATCGCTCGCTTACAGAGCCTGGGCATCCTTACTCCTGATGGGGGAAGATCGGTGATTGCGGAAGAATTCCGTTACATAAAACGTCCCCTTATCGAGAATGCATTCAGGAAGACCAATCCCATTCGGCATGGCAACCTCATCATGGTGACAAGCGCCATGCCTGGCGAAGGAAAAACTTTCTGCGCGATCAATCTTGCCATGAGCATTGCCATGGAAATGGATCACACGGTGTTGCTTGTCGATGCCGATGTCGCTCGTCCTTCGGTTCCACGCTATTTCGGGCTGGAAGTGGAAGGAGGGTTGATGGATCTTCTGCTGAACGAGAAATCGGATTTCGCTTCAGTAATGCTTAACACAAATGTCGAGCGGCTGAGACTTCTCCCTTCGGGCCGCTCGCACAAACGTGCAACCGAACTTCTGGCCAGTCAGGCAATGAGCAATCTGCTTGAGGAGATCGCGACTCGTTATCCTGATCGTATCGTCATTTTTGATTCGCCTCCCATATTGCTGACAAGCGAAGCACGAGCGCTTGCTCGTCAGATGGGGCAGATTGTGGTCGTGGTTGCAGCGGAATCGACTACCCAGCATGGTGTCAAAGACGCGATCAACAAGATTGGTGGTCATCCTAACATCAGCCTCGTCTACAACAAGGCAAAGGGTTTTCCGGGCATGGGTTATTATGCGGGCTACTACTAAAACAAGAATGCGCAAAATTCGCCATCGCCCCTTGCCGCTTGCATGGATCATCGCTACCACAATGGGGGCAGCGACGACACATGCCCAGGGCAGCGACTGGGCGCTTTCCCCGTCGTTCAAAATCCTCGAAACATACACGGATAATGTCGCCTTGGCTTCTCAGGGAAATGAACGCAGTGATCGCATTACACAGCTTTCGCCCGGCCTTGACTTGACTCATCAGGGCCGCCGCCTGAAGGTGAAAGGCGACTACACACTGAATCATGTCAGCTACGCCAACTCACAGGTTTCGGCGTCAACATTTCATGAATTGAACGCGCTCGCCAATGCAGAGCTACTACAGGACCT
>Ga0070659_100000707_pt1 | contig 24276 bp, 18 predicted proteins | sample KBSC23metaG_FD_64666 | JGI IMG/M metagenome (GOLD analysis project Ga0070659, IMG submission 64666) | Corn rhizosphere microbial communities from Kellogg Biological Station, Michigan, USA - KBS C2-3 metaG | ecosystem: Host-associated > Plants > Roots > Rhizosphere > Soil ... | reverse complement strand
ACCACGGTCAAGCAGATCCTCCAGAAGAACAAGGAGCTGCAGGAGATCATCGCCATCCTCGGTGTCGACGAGCTCTCGGAAGAAGACAAGATCACGGTGTCGCGTGCGCGCCGCATCCAGCAGTTCCTCTCGCAGAACACCTACATGGCGACCAAGTTCACCGGCGTGGAGGGCTCGACCGTCCCGCTGAAGGACACGGTCGAGAGCTTCGACGCGATCGCCAAGGGCGAGTTCGACAGCGTGGCCGAGCAGGCGTTCTTCAACGTCGGCTCGATCAGCGACGTCGAGGAGAAGTGGGCGCAGATCCAGAAGGACAACGCCTGATCATGGCCGACTTGACGGTGAGCGTGGTCTCGGCCGACGCCGAGCTCTGGGCGGGCGAGGCCCGCCAGGTGGTCGCGCGCACCCTGATCGGCCAGATCGGCCTGCTGGCCGGCCACGAGCCGGTGCTCGGCGTGCTCGCCGAGGGCGAGGTGCGGATCACCACCCTCGATGGCGACGTCATTCGGGTCAACGCGCAGGACGGCTTCCTCTCGATGCAGAACAACGTGGTCACCGTCGTCGCGGGCGCCGCCGAACTGCTTGGTTCTTGATCGTCGAACAGTGCTGATCGTCACGGCGGGTCTGCCCGGCGCGGGCACGAGCACCACCGGTGCGGTGCCCCGCATCACCCTCGACTCGGTCCAGGCCCTCGGCGTGAAGGTCGAGCGCGCCCTGGCGTTCCTCGACGTCTGACCCGCCGGACGTCCACAATCGTGCGCGACTCGCGATGCTGATCCTGCTCCCGCCGTCGGAGACGAAGCGCGACGGGGGAGACCCGGCGCGCCCGCTCTCGCTCGAGGCGTTGAGCCTTCCGCAGCTGACCAGGCAGCGACAGCGTGCCGTCAGCGCCATGCGCCGGCTCGCACGCAATCGCGGTGCTGCCGCGGCGCTCCGGCTCGGGCCGACTCAGGCTCGCGAGCTCGAGCGCAACAAGCAACTCGAGAGCGGCCCGACGATGCCGGCGATCGAGCGCTTCGACGGGGTGCTGTACGAGGGGCTCGACCCGTCCAACCTGCCGCCGGGCGCGCGCGCGTTCGCCAGCGACCACGTGCTGATCGCTTCCGCCCTGTTCGGCTTGCTGCGACCGGATGATCCCATCCCGGCGTACCGGCTCTCGCCCGACTCCCGGCTGCCGGGCACGCCGCTCAGGGCGCTGTGGGCGACGCCCGTGAGTGCCGTGCTCGCCGCTGAGCCCGGCATGATCCTCGACCTGCGCTCCGAGAGCTACGTCGCCCTCGGTCCCGCTCCGGCGCGCGCCGAGTCGTGGTATCTGCGCGTGGTCTCCGAGGGCGACGACGGGCGGCGGCGCGCGCTCAACCACTTCAACAAGAAGGGCAAGGGCGAGTTCGTGCGGGCGCTGCTGCTGGCCGGGATCGATCATCCGGATTCCGCGTCACTGCTCACCTGGGCCGCCACCGCGGGCATTCGGCTCGAGCGCGGCAACCCGCGCGAACTCGACCTCGTAGTCTGAGCTCATGGACCCTACCCCTCCCGACGCGGGCTTCTGGATCGCGTTCGTCGCCGTGATGGCGATCTCGCTTGCGATCGCCCTGATGCTCGCGCTGGCCCTGTACATCGTGAACGCCTTCGCGTTGATGAGCCTGTTCCGCAAGGTCGGCGTTGCGCCGTGGATCGGCTGGGTGCCGTATTACAACACCTGGACGGTGCTCGAACTCGGCGGGCAAGCCGGGCCGCTCGCCTTGCTCTCGCTCGCCCCCTACGGGAGCTATGCGGTGCTGGTCTTTCTCGCGATCGCGCATCACCGCACCGGCATCGCCTTCCGCAAAGACACCGGCTGGGTCGTGCTGGCGATCTTCCTGCCCTTCGTCTGGGCGTTCCTGCTCGGACGCGACGAAGAGGTCTACCGACCCGAGCTCATTACGGCGGCGGGCTATCCGCCGCCGAAAGTCGGGTTCGGCGCCCCAGCGGCTGCTCCCGCGGCGGTCTGATCAGGCGAAGGACGACCGCCAGCAGCCGGCGACATGGTCGTCGACCAGGCCGCCGGACTGCATGAGCGCGTACATGGTCGTCGGCCCGACGAAACGGTAGCCGAGCTTCTTGAGCGCCGCGCTGAGCGCCGTCGACTCGGGCGTGACCGCGGGAATCTCGGCGAACGAGGCGAGGGCGTGATCGCGCGGCGCGGGTGCGAAGCCCCAGATCAGCTCGTCGAGGGCGCCGGGATGCCCGCTCACCAGCGCCTGCGTCACCCGGGCATTCGAGATGGTGGCGTCGACCTTCAGCCGGTTGCGGATGATCCCGGGATCCGCCATGAGCCGCTCGACGTCGCGCTCGCCGAAGGCGGCAACCGCGTCGATGTCGAAGTCTCGGAAGGCGGCCCGGAAGGTGGGTCGCCTGCGCAAGATGGTGATCCACGACAGTCCGGCCTGGAAGCCCTCCAAGCTGAGCTTCTCGAACAACGGGCGATCGCCGTGCAACGGCGTGCCCCACTCCTCGTCGTGATAACGCTGATATTCGCTATCGCGACCGGCCCATGCGCAGCGCGCGAGCCCGTCGTCGCCGACGAGGACGGAGCTCACGCGGTGTGCTCGAGTTGCTCAGAGGCGAAGTCCAGATCGAGTTCGTTCTCGGGGTCGCGGCCGGCGACCCGCACGCCCGAGGCGACGTGGGCGATGCCCTCGTGCTGCAGCAGCCACGACTTGGTCGGGATCCCCTCGCCTCCGCTGTAGCCCGTGATCCGTCCGTCGCTGCCGAGCACACGGTGGCAGGGGATGATGATCGGGATCGGGTTCGCCCCGACCGCTCCGCCCACTGCGCGACCCGCGGTGGCCCGGCCGGTGCCCAGCCCGAGCTCGCCGTACGAGACGACCTCACCGAAATCGAGCGCGGCGATCTGTTCCCAGACGGCCAGCTGGAACGCGGTGCCGGCGAGAGAGAGCGGCAGGTCGAAATCGCGCCGGTGACCGTCGAAGTACTCCTCGAGTTGCTCGACGGCGCGGTCGAGCACGGCGTCGCCCTGCTCGGGCACGCCGTCCCAGGGGAGAGCGCCATCGCGCTCGATCGCGAGCGACACGATCGCCTCACCGTTGCCGATGATCTCGATGCGGCCGATCGGGCTCTGGATGCGACGCAGGTGGGTCGGGATGTCGAAGCGGCGCTCTGTGCTGGTCTGCATGCTCCGAGAGTAGCCGCGGCCACCGACACTCCCTCGCGGAAATCGGACATCGCGCACAGGGGTCAGCACGTACGAGCGGTGGAGGACGGGAGCCTACGCTGAAGCCATGGAATCCCGCGTGCTCGGCCCGTCATCCCTCTCCGTCTCCGTCGTCGGCCTCGGCTGCAACAACCTCGGCAGGCCGGGCACGGCGAGCGACGAGCAGAAGGGATCGAACGCGGTCGTCGGTGCCGCCATCGAGGCCGGGGTCACCTTCTTCGACACCGCGGACATCTACGGTGCCGAGTACGGCCTGAGCGAGACGCGGCTCGGGGTGGCCATCAAGGGCTCACGCGATCGGCTCGTCATCGCCACCAAGTTCGGCCACACCGAGTTCCCGTCGCCGATCCCGGGGCGCAAGGGGTCGCGCGAGTACATCCGCGCGGCCGTGGAGGGGTCGCTGCGCCGGCTCAACACCGATCGCATCGACCTCTACCAGCAGCACACCCCCGACCCGTCGGTCCCGATCGATGAGACCCTGGGTGCCCTCGACGAGCTGATTCGCGAAGGCAAGGTGATCGCGATCGGCAACTCCAACTTCGACGCTGCGCAGATCGCCGAGGCGGATGCCGTCGCCGAGCGCCTGGGCACCGCGCGATTCGTCTCGGCCCAGAACGAGTACAACCTGCTCGCGCGCTCGGTGGAGGTCGACATCCTGCCCGCGGTCCGCTCGGCGCGACTGGGATTCCTGCCGTTCTTCCCCCTGGCCAACGGCCTGTTCACCGGCAAGTTCACGCGCACGGAGCGACCGGCCGACACGCGCATCTCGCGCCAGCGGCCGCACGTGGCCGACGATGCCCCCTGGAACGAGATGGAGGCCTACGCGGCCTTCTGCGCGGCGCGCGGCATCTCGATGCTGGCGGCGATCTTCGGCTGGCTGCTCTCGCGCCCCGGATTGACCAGCGTGATCGCCGGGGCGACCAAGCCGGAGCAGATCGCGCAGAACGCCTCGGCGGGTTCCGGCTGGCGGCCGTCACCCGCCGAGGCGGAGGAGATCGAAGGGCTGTTTCCGCTGAGCTGACTAGCGCCGGCCCAGCGTGCTCCGGCTACGCGGCCGCGGAGGCCTCGGACTGTTGCAGCTGCACCTGCAGGTCGACCGAGATGGTGACCTCGTCGCCGAGGGTGAATCCGCCTGCCTCGAGCGCCGCGTTCCAGCTGACGCCGAAGTCCTGACGGTTGATCGTGGTCGTCGCGGAGGCGCCGGCCTTGGTGCGTCCGTAATCATCGGTGATGACGCCCCCGAATTCGCCGGTCAAGGTCACCGGCTGTGTCACGCCACGCAGCGTGAGCTCGCCGTCCATGGTGAAGTCGTCGCCATCCACCTGGATGCGGGTGGAGCGGAACAGCATGTGGGGGTGCTCCTCGACCAGGAAGAAGTCGCTCGAGCGCAGGTGGTTGTCGCGAGGCTCCACCCCGGTGTTGACCGAGGAGACATCGATCGATGCCTCGACGCTGATCTGGCTCGGGTCCTCGGGCGTGATCACGGTCACCTCGAAGGTCTCGAAGGTGCCGCGCACCTTGCTGATCTTGAGGTGGCGCACCCAGAAGGAGAGCTCGGAATGGGCGGGGTCGAGGGTCCAGGTTCCGACCCGGTAGTCGGAACGGGACGCGAGATTAGTTGTCATGTCACCAATCAAGCACGTGGCCGTGACCGGCATTCCCGATTTCGGTGACTTGTCAGTTATTTTTCCGGAGGGTGCTCAGTGCCCGACCAGCGGACCCATGATCCGCGCGGCGAGCGAGCGGCGGCCGGTGATCCGCTCCTCGGCGTCGGCGACCGACATCGCGGCCATGCCGGCGTTGGCGCCCGCGAAGCGCAGCGGCTCGACCTCCCACGACGGGGAGCGGTGATTCACCCAGGGCAGCCGGGTCAGCTCGGTGTCGGAGCCGGTGAGCAGATCGGCCAAGGTGCGCCCGGCGAGGTTGGTGGTGCTCAAGCCGTCTCCGACGTAGCCGCCTGCGCTCGCGATCCGGCTCGAGGCGTCGTAGCTCACGCTCGCGTGCCAGTCGCGGGGCACGCCGAGCGGTCCGCCCCAGCGGTGGGTGATGGCGGCATCCATCGTCGGGAACAGTTCGCGCAGGGCCCGGTGCAGGTGCTCGAACACGCGCGGCGAGCGGTCGTACTCGGGCCGGATGCTGCTGCCCCAGTGGTAGCGCGCGCCGCGCCCGCCGAACGCGAAGCGGTTGTCGGCCGTGCGCTGGCCGTAGATCAGCAGATGCCGGAAGTCCGTGAAGGTCTGGCCGTGCCGCAGCCCGATCCGGCTCCAGAACTCCTCGGGCAGCGGTTCGGTCGCGATCATGAGCGAATACAGCGGCAGGATGCGGCGGTGGGTCTGCCGCAGGGTCGCGCCGTAGCCCTCGGTGGCGAGCACGATCCGGTCGGCGGTGACGACTCCGCGGTCAGTGGTGACGCGGCCGGGCGCCCAGTCGAGCACCTCCGTCTGCTCCGCGATCGTGGCGCCCGCGCGTTCGACGGCTGCGGCCATCCCGCGCACCAGCTTGGCGGGATGCACGCGGGCGCATGCGGGGTCGAAACTCGCCCCGAGGGCGTCGGCCGCGTGCACCCGGTCTGCGCCCCAGAACTCGATTGCGTCGACGCGGTATTCGCCCGCTTCTTCGACCTCGGCCCGCGCCGCCTCGAGTTGCACCGCCGAGCGCGCGTACGCGACCGTGCCGCCCTTGGCGTAGTCGGGATCGACTCCTGCGTCGGATGCCGCCCTCCCGACCTCGTCGACAGTGGCGATCATCGCGCGCCGCATGGCCAGGGCTGGTTCGCGTCCGTGCGCGCGGACCAGCGACGCCGTGGAGCGCGGGAACAGCGCGCTGCACCATCCACCGTTGCGTCCGGAGGCGCCGAACCCGGCGATCTCGCGCTCCAGGAGCACGATCTTGAGCGCGGGGTCGCGCTGCAGCAGGTACCAGGCCGTCCAGAGTCCGGTCAGGCCGGCGCCGACGATCGCGACGTCGGCATCGGTGTCACCGGCGAGCGGCGCTCGCGGCACGAGCGCGTCGGGTCCGAGGGAGTCGTGCCAGAACGAGAGCCCCGAGTAATTCATGAGGTGGTCGAGTAGCGGCCGCAGGCCGCGTATCGAGACCGGACGCCGAACAGGTCTCGATACGCCGCTTCGCGGCTACTCGACCAGCTCACAGCGCTCACACCTTCGTCCACGCCTCGCTCAGCACCCCGCGCAGGATGCTCTCGATCTCGTCGAACTCCTTCGGCCCGATGGTCAGCGGCGGGGCGAGCTGCACGACCGGGTCGCCCCGGTCGTCCGCGCGGCAGTACAGACCGGCATCGAACAGGGCCTTGGAGAGGAAGCCGCGCAGCAGGCGCTCCGACTCGTCGTCGTCGAAGGTGGCCTTGGTCGCCTTGTCCTTGACCAGCTCGATGCCGAAGAAGTAGCCGTCGCCGCGCACATCGCCGACGATCGGCAGGTCGAGCAGCTTCTCGAGGGTGGCGCGGAAGATCGGCGAGTTCTCGCGCACCCGCTCGTTGAGCTTCTCCTCCTCGAAGATGTTCAAGTTCTCGAGCGCGACGGCCGCCGACACCGGATGCCCGCCGAAGGTGTAGCCGTGGTAGAACGCGGTCGTCCCGTGGCGGAAGGGCTCGTAGATCCGGTCGCTGATGATGGTGGCGCCGATCGGGGAGTAGCCGCTCGTCATCCCCTTGGCGCAGGTGATCATGTCGGGCACGTAGCCGTACTCGTCGCAGGCGAACATGTGACCGATGCGTCCGAAAGCGCAGATCACCTCGTCGCTGACCAGCAGCACGTCGTACTTGTCGCAGATGGCGCGCACCTGCTGGAAGTATCCAGGCGGGGGCGGGAAGCATCCCCCCGAGTTCTGTACCGGTTCGAGGAAGATGGCGGCCACCGTCTCGGGGCCCTCGAACAGGATCATCTCCTCGATGCGGTTCGCGGCCCAGACGCCGAACTCGGTCTCCGAGCCCGTGAAGCCCATCTCTTCCGCCCGGTAGTAGTTGGTGTTCGGCACCCGGAAGCCGCCGGGAGTGACCGGTTCGAACATCTCCTTCATGGCCGGGATGCCCGTGATGGCCAGCGCGCCCTGCGGCGTGCCGTGGTAGGCGACGGCCCGCGAGATCACCTTGTGCTTGGTGGGGCGGCCCTGCAGCTTCCAGTAGTACTTGGCGAGCTTGAACGCGGTCTCGACCGCCTCGCCGCCGCCGGTGGAGAAGAACACCCGGTTGAGGTCGCCCGGCGCGTAGTCGGCGAGCCGGTCGGCGAGCTCGATGGCCGAGGGATGCGCGTACGACCAGATCGGGAAGAAGGCCAGCTCTTCGGCCTGTTTCGCCGCGGTCTCGGCGAGCCGCTTGCGGCCGTGGCCCGCGTTCACCACGAACAGGCCGGACAGGCCATCGAAGTACTGCTTGCCCTTCGAGTCCCAGATGTGGTGGCCGTCGCCCTTGACGATGATGGGAACGCCGTTCGCCTCCATGGACGACTGACGCGCGAAGTGCATCCAGAGGTGGTCTTTCGCCATCTGCTGCAGCTCGGCGTCGGTGTGCTTACCGGTGATGCTGACGGGCGTATCGATCGACATGGTGCTTCCTTACCTGGTTCCCCAGTTGTAGAACTGCTTGTGCAGTCGGAGGTAGACGAAGGTCTCGGTGGACTGCACGCCCTCGATCCCTCGGATCCGCTGATTCAGAAGCTCGATCAGGTCGTCGTCGTTCTCGCAGACCACCTCGGCGAGGATGTCGAAGCTGCCCGCGGTGAGCACGACGTAGTCGACCGCCGGGATCTCGCCGAGCAAGCGGGCGACCCGAGTGGTGTCGCCGGTGACGCGGATGCCGATCATGGCCTGACGGTAGAAGCCGAGCTGCATCGGATCGGTGACCGCGACCACCTGCATCACGCCCGACTCCTGCAGCTTCTGCACCCGCTGCCGGACCGCGGCCTCGCTCAGCCCCACCGCCTTGCCGATCTCGGCGTAGCTGCGGCGGCCGTCGGTCTGGAGCTGCTCGATGATGGCCTTCGAGACATCGTCGAGGACGGAGGGCTTCGGACGGGCCGGCATGGTTCGATTCTGTCAGCCGGATTGCGCGCATACAAGGGAATCCGCACTTCCGGGGGGTTGAGAGTGATGGAATCGGTCGTCGGAGGCCTGGTTTCCGGCGCGCCTGCCGACGTATCCTGGTCGCATGGCTTCTGAATCGACCGCCGAACGCACCCTGCGCAATTTCATCAATGGCGAGTACGTCGAGGCGAAGGGCGATGCCACCTTCGACGTGATCGACCCGGCGACCGAGAAAGGCTACGCGCTCTCGCCGGTCTCCGGAAAAGCCGACGTGGATGCCGCATTCTCCGCCGCCGCGACCGCCTTCGAGGAGTGGGGCGAGTCGACCCCGGCGGAGCGCCAGCTCGCGCTGTTCCGGATCGCCGACGCGATGGAGCAGCGCGCCGAGGAGTTCGCCGACCTGGAGTCGCAGGACACCGGCAAGCCGCGCGCCAGCCTGGTCACCGACGAGATCATGCTCTCGGTCGACCAGATCCGGTTCTTCGCCGGCGCCGCGCGCGTGCTCGAGGGCCGCGCGACGGGCGAGTACATGAAGGATCACACCAGCTCGATCCGGCGCGAGCCGATCGGCGTGATCGGGCAGGTCACGCCGTGGAATTACCCGCTCAACATGGCGGTGTGGAAGATCGCGCCCGCCATCGCCGCCGGCAACACCACGGTGCTCAAGCCGAGCGACACCACCCCGCAGTCGACCCTGCTGCTCGCCGAGGTCGCGGCGGAGTTCCTGCCCAAGGGCGTGCTCAACGTGATCACCGGCGACCGCACGACCGGCGCCGCCATGATCGACCACAAGACGCCGCAGATGGTGTCGATCACCGGCTCGGTGCGGGCGGGCATGGAGGTCGCCAAGGCGGCATCCAACGACCTGAAGCGGGTGCACCTCGAGCTGGGCGGCAAGGCCCCGGTGATCGTGTTCGACGACGCCGACATCGAGAAGGCCGTCGAGGGGATCGCGATCGCCGGGTACTTCAACGCCGGGCAGGACTGCACGGCGGCCACGCGCATCCTGGTGCAGGAAGGCGTGCACGACGAGTTCGTGACGGCGATGACGGCGTACGTGCAGAAGAACGTCAGCACCGGCGACCCGCACGACGCCGACACCTTCTACGGGCCGGTGAACAACGCGAACCAGCTCGAGCGCGTCATGGGGGTCATCGACGCCCTGCCGTCCAACGCGCACATCGAGACCGGCGGCACCCGCAAGGCCGGTTCGGGCTACTTCATCGAGCCGACCGTGGTCAGCGGGCTGAAGCAGACCGACGACGCGATCCAGAACGAGATCTTCGGGCCGGTGGTGACGATCCAGAAGTTCACGGATGAGGCGACCGCCCTGCTGTGGGCCAACGGCGTGCAATACGGGCTGTCGTCGAGCGTGTGGACCAAGGATCACGGCCGCGCGATGCGCTTCGCCAAGCACCTCGACTTCGGCTGCGTCTGGATCAACACCCACATCCCGCTGGTCGCCGAGATGCCGCACGGGGGCTTCAAGCACTCCGGATACGGCAAGGACCTCTCGATGTACGGTTTCGAGGACTACACGCGCATCAAGCACGTCATGTCGTACATCGGCGAGTAGCAGGCACAGGGGGAGGACAATGACTCCCGTGGCATCCGACTCGGCACGCGACCTCGACGACACCGTCGCGAGACCACCGCGGCCGCGCGTCCCGGCAGCGGACCCCGGCGAGGATCTCGAGAAGACGATCCCCGTGAGGCCGACTGAGCGCCCCGTGCCCGCACTCGTCGAGCCGCCCGCGCGGGCAACCGCGGCTGCACGCGTGCCCGAGCTGCCTGAGCTGCCCGAGCTGCCCGAACTGCCCGACAATGTGTGGTCGCTTCCGGTGCCGGAGCGCCCACGCCCGTTCCGTCTCCGGCTCGCCGACGGCACCCTGGTGCCGCTCGACCAGCCGGTGTACCTGGGGCGCAAGCCGAGCGTGCCGCGCATCCATCCCGGCGGCACGCCGTTGCTGGTCACGCTCGATTCGCCGCAGCGCGAGCTCTCGTCGACGCACCTCGAACTCAGCCCGGTGGGCGGCACGATCGTGGCCAGCGACGCACGATCGACGAACGGCTCCGTGCTGCGCATCCCGGGTGCCGAACCGCGCACGCTCATCGGCGGCGAGTCGGCCGTCGTGACCCCCGGCACCGTGATCGAGCTCGGCGACGGAAACCTGGTCGAGGTGCTCGCCCCGGAACCGGACGCCGCGTCCGCCCCCACCGGAGCGAAGGCATGACGCGAATCGGCGACGACGGGGTCGAGGTGCACGTGCCGCTGCCCGGCCACGAGCAGGACCTGGTGCTGAGCTGGGCGGCCCGCACCGACATCGGGCACCGGCGTTCCGCCAACGAGGACAGCGTGCTGGTCGGCCTCCCGGTGTTCGCCGTCGCCGACGGCATGGGCGGTCACGCGGCCGGCGATCGGGCCAGTGCGGCGGTCGCCGAGCGGCTCTCGCGCGAATCCGGCCCGTTCGCCCAACTCGCCGCGCTCGAGCAGGCCTTCGTCGACGCGGGCACGGCCATCGACGCGCTCGCCGAGGGCATCCCGATCGGAGTGGGCACGACGATCACCGGGGCAGCACTGGTGAACGACGGCCCGACGCCCTCGTTCCTGGTCTTCAACATCGGCGACAGCCGGGTGTACCGCTTCGAGCGCAACGAGCTGAGCCAGGTGACCATCGATCACTCGGTGGTTCAGGAACTGGTGGATGCCGGCGTCATCGCTCCCGAGATGGCCGACAACCACCCGGAGAGCAACGTCATCACGCGCGCGCTGGGATTCCACGACGAGCCGCTTCCCGACATCTGGCGGGTGCCCGCCCGCGCCGGACTCCGGCTGCTGATCTGCTCGGACGGGCTGACCAAGGAGGTCGGAGACGACCGCCTGCGGCTGCATCTGGCCTCCGGGATGCCGGCATCCGAGACGGCCAGCGCGCTCGTCGACGCGGCCTTGGCGGCGGGCGGGCGCGACAACGTGACGCTGATCGTCGTCGATGTGCTCGAGGCGCCCCGACCGCCTCGCGGCGGACGGCATGACACGCGGGAGACCCAGGAGACGCAGGAGCACCATCCGGCGACCCCCGATCTGGGAGGCACCCGCGGCCGCCCCCCTTCGGGGGGGAACCCCCGGTAGCGCGAGGCCCTCTGCCTAGAATGGAGGGTCCTACCGATGCTGAGGGGGTAGTGGTGGCCAGACGCCTGCCGTCGCAGCCCCCTGTCCTGCCGGGGTTCTCGTACGTGCACGTACTGGGGTCCGGCGGCTTCGCCGACGTCTTCCTGTACGAGCAGAATATGCCGCGCCGGCAGGTCGCCGTCAAGGTGATGCTGAACGAAGTGGTCAACGAGCAGGTGCGCCAGATGTTCCAGGCCGAGGCGAACCTGATGGCCCAGTTGAGTGCCCATCCGGCGATCCTCACCGTCTACCAGGCCAGCGTCTCGGCCGACGGCCGCCCGTACCTGGTCATGGAGCTCTGCTCGGCCTCGCTGAGCGAGCGGTACCGCCGCGAGAGCATCCCGGTGCCCGAGGTGCTTCGCATCGCGGTGAAGATCGGCAGCGCGATCGAGACCGCCCACCGGGCCGGGGTGCTGCACCGCGACATCAAGCCCTCCAACATCCTGCTGACGGCCTACGGTCATCCGGTGCTCTCGGATTTCGGGATCGCCTCGACACTGACCGCATCCCGCGAAGACGACTCGGTCGGGTTGTCCATTCCGTGGTCGGCGCCCGAGGTGCTGCTCGACGAGGTGCCCGGCAGCATCGCGTCGGAGGTCTGGGCCTTCGCGGCCACGGTGTACTCGTTGCTCGCCGGTCGGTCGCCGTTCGAACTGCCGGGCGGTTCGAACACCTCGAGCGACCTGATGTCGCGCATCGCTCGCGCCAAGCCGCAGCCGATCGGCCGCGCCGACGTGCCCGCCAGCCTCGAAGCCCTGCTGCGCCGGGCGATGTCGCGCCGACCCGAACTGCGGCCCGGCAGCGTGCTCGAGCTGGTGCGCGAACTGCAGCTGATCGAAACCGAGCTCGGCGTGCCCCAGACCGCCATCGAGGTCGCCATGGATGACTGGGCGCTCGGCACCGTCGCCGACCTCGAGGAGCGCACCCGCTTGCGTCCACTTGCCGGGGCTCAGAAGGCGCCCGTCGTCCGACGGCGGCGCCGCGGCTCCGGGCGCGACGGCGACTACTCGCCGGTCGGAACGGTGCGCGAGGTCAGCGGACCGGGACCGCGGTCGAACAGCCGAGCCACTTCTCCGGCCCGGGTGCCGCGCCCTGTGACGGGCGTCATCGTCGCCGTGTCGGCGCTGGTGATCGTGCTCGCCGTCATCGCGGTCGTGCTGTCGTTCCGGGTGGCATCCGCGGGCACGGCGATCCCGGTCGTCACCGACATCTCGGCGTCGCTGAGCGGCAACTCGGTGCGCTTCAGCTGGCAGGATCCCGGTCTGGCCTCCACCGACCGGTACCAGATCCAGGTCACCGGTGGCACCTCGAGCATCCAACTCACCCCGCGTTTCGTGGTCGACGCGGCACCGGGGCAGCATGTCTGCATCACGGTCGCCGTGAACCGCGACGGCAAGATCGGCGATTCGAGCGCCGAGAAGTGCGTTGACGTCCCTCATGGATGACGCCTGATGATCGGCCGGTGGCTCGCCGCGCATCGTCCACTCGTCGCGACGGCGACCAGTGGAACAGTGATCGCCGCCGTGGTGGCTGCGGTGGCCATCGTGTCCACCGGCTTCACCGCGCAGAAACTCGACCTGGGTGATGGCAGCGTCTGGGTCGCCAACAACAGCTCCCAGGTCGTCGGGCGCGCCAACCCGCAGGTGCTCGAACTCAACTCCGTGGTCCGCAGCACGGGCACCGACCTGTCGGTCGTGCAGTCCGGCGACGAGGTGCTTCTGGTGGACCACACGGATGCCACGGTCTCGATCGTCGATCCCGCCACCTCGGCGGCGGGCGAGAGCGTTGCACTGCCCCCCGATCAGCCGCAGGTGTTCCTGGCCGGAACGCGGGTCGCGATCTACGCGGCCGGCACCGGTGAGCTCTGGCTGCTTCCGCAGAGCGAACTGCAGAACTTCGACGCGACAACCCCCGCGACCTTGAGCCTCGGAGTCGGGACCGTCGTGCAGGTCGCCCCGGACGGCACGCTGGTCGCGTACTCACCGGAACTCGGCCAGGTCTACCGGCTGGATGCGACCAGGTCCGACCAGGTCGGCCAGCGCTGGAAGGTCAAGCTCGGCGCCTCGTCGGACGACGTGCAGATCACCGTGGTGGGCGACCAATGGGCCGTGCTCGACACCACGACCGGCAAGCTCGCGGTCGACGGTCACATCCTGTCGCTGGGCGGCATCCTGCCCAGCGGCTCCCCGGCTGCGCTCCAGCAGCCGGGGGAAGCCGCGAGCAACGTCCTGCTGGCCACTGGTGCGGGCCTGTACGCAGTGCCCTTCGACGGCGGCCCGTCGACAGCGCTGGTTCGCGGCAAGTCGGGAACGCCGGCGGCGCCGGCGGTTCTCGACGGCTGCCAGTACGCCGCCTGGACCTCCGGCACGGCGTGGCGGCATTGCGCATCCGATCGGGGCACCGGGAGCACCCTGTCCCTGGCGTCGATGCCGGGCGGCGCGCGCCTCTCATTCGCGTCGAACCAGCAGCAGCTGGTGCTGAACGACGCGCGCGGAGGCGGCACCTGGGCTGTGCAGGCCGATGGTGAGCTGATCGACAACTGGGACGCGCTGATCCCGAAGGACCAGGACCAGCAGGCCCAGCAGAACAACCAGGACGTGCCCCCGACCGTCGACCCCGAGCAGAAGCCGCCGATCGCCGTCGACGACGCCTTCGGGGCCCGTCCGGGCAAGGCGACGCTGCTTCCCGTCCTGTTGAACGACTACGACCCCAATGCCGACGTGCTGGTGATCACCGCAGTCGACACGATCGACGACAACATCGGACGACTGGACCTGGTCACCCGCAATCAGCAGCTGCAGATCACCTTGTCGCCCACCGCATCCGGGGTCATCGTCTTCACGTACACGATCACGGATGGGCGAGGCGGGTCGGCGAGCGCCACCGTGCGCGTGACCGTCCGGACTCCCGAGGAGAACTCGCCGCCGCAGCAGGTCCGGGTCACCAAGACGACGGTGGCCGCCGGCGGCCGGGTGTCGACCCAGGTGACCGGCGACTGGATCGATCCGGATGGCGACCCGTTCTTCTTGACTGCGGCTACCACCGCGGGCACCGACAAGCTGAGCTATCAGCCCGACGGGGTCGTGGTCTTCACGGATTCCGCAGACGGCGGACTGCAGAAGTCGGTCACCCTGACCATGAGCGACGGCCGCGCCGAGGGCAGCGGGAGCCTGGCGATCACGGTGAAGCCGGTCGGTCAGGTGCCGATCGTGATCGAGCCCTGGATCGCGCTCGCCACCTCGGGCGAGACCATCACGGTGCGTCCGATGAGCCACGTCCGCGGCGGCAACGGCCCGCTGCGCCTCAACGCGGTCCCGGCCAAAGCCGGCGTCACGATCGTGCCGAGCTTCGACGCCGGAACCTTCACCTTCGAGAGCGATGTGGTCGGCACCCACTATCTCGAGTTCACGGTCACCGATGGCGACCAGAACGCGACCGGGTTGGTCCGGGTGGATGTCTCGGCACCGCCCAATGGCAACACCCGACCGATCACGGTGCCCAAGACCATCTTCGTCACCACCCTCGGCAGCGACACCGTCGATCCGACCACGACCGACATCGACCCGGCGGGCGGCGTGCTGGTGGTCACCGGGCTGCTCAACGTCCCCGCGAACTCCGGGGTCGAGGCCGAGATCCTCGATCAGCGACTGGTGCGCGTCACCTTGAGCAAGCCGCTCGAGGGCAAGACCGTGGTGTTCAACTACCGCATCAGCAACGGATTGGCGGATGCGGTCGGCACCATCACGGTCGTCGAGATCCCGCGGCCGGCCCAACTGCAGCCCCCGGTGGCGACCGACGACTCGGTCACCGTCCGGGTGGGCGACGCGATCGACATCCCGGTGCTCGACAACGATTCGCAGCCGGACGGCCAGCCGATCGTTCTGCAGCCCAAGCTGGCCGTGCCGCTGCCCAGCGGTGCGGGTCTGCTGTTCGCCTCGAGCGGCCGGCTGCGCTATCTTGCACCGCAGACCGCGGGCAACTACTCGGCCGTGTACTCGATCGCGGGGCCCGACGGCCAGACCGCGCAGGCCCGCGTGAACATCTCGGTGCGCGAGATCGATGTCGCAACCAACAACCCGCCGGTGCCGGTGCAGGTGACCGCGCGCGTGCTCGCGGGCGAGACCGTGAGCATCCAGATCCCGCTGACCGGGATCGACCCCGACGGCGACTCGGTTCAGCTGATCGGCGTGGCGAGCAACCCCGAGAAGGGGTCGATCGAGTCGGTCACGAACGGTGCGATCGTCTACCAGGCCGGCGACTACTCCTCGGGCACCGACTCCTTCACCTATTCGGTGGTCGACGGCCTCGGCGCCCGCGCGACCGGCTCCGTGCGCGTCGGCATCAGCCCGCGACTCGACGGGGCCCGCAACCCGGTGGCGAATGCCGACTCGGTGTCGGTGCGTCCGGGCCGGACGGTCTCCGTCCAGGTGCTGGCGAACGACTCCGACCCCGACGGAAGCCCGCTCACCGTGACGGCCGTCGACCCCAACACGCCGGGCACCAAGGCGAAGATCATCGACAAGACCAGCATCGACATCACGCCGCCCAAAGATCCGGGCAACTACTCGGTGATCTACACGATCCAGAACGAGTACGGCGGAACGAGCCAGAACTTCGTGACGGTCACCGTCGATCCGAATGCGCCGCTCAGCTATCCGGTGGTGAACGACACCACCCTGTCGGTCAGCGACGTCATCGGGCGCACCTCGGTCGACGTCGCGGTGCTGAACAACGTGTTCTTCGCCGACGGCAGCGTCGACAGCCTCGGGATCGCCCTGCTGCAGGGTTACAGCGGATCGGCGCAGGTGCTGCCCAACAAGAAGATCCAGGTTCAGATCGGCAACAAGAGCCAGATCATCCCGTTCTCGGTGTCGCATCCCGACGACGACTCGATCCGGTCGTACGGCTTCATCCGGGTGCCGGGCTTCGACGATGCGCTGCCCCAGATCAACGTGAAGGCGCCCGCGTTGAAGGTCAAGAGCGAGCAGCCGCTGCGCATCGACCTCAACCAGTACGTGGTTGCGCTGGCCGGTTCGCGCGTGCGCATCACCGACTCGACCACGGTGAAGGCGACGCACGCCAACGGGGCTCCGCTCGTGGTCGACGACCACACGCTGGTCTACACCTCGGCGGACCGCTACTTCGGGCCGGCATCCATCACCTTCGAGGTCACCGACGGTCGCTCGGCGAACGATCCCAACGGGCACACCGCGATCCTGACTCTGGCGATCGAGGTGCAGCCGCGCGACAACCAGCCGCCCGCATTCATCGGCGGCGTCGTCGACTTCGAGCAGGGGCAGCAGAAGGAACTCGACCTGGTTCGGCTGACCAACTACCCCTATCCCGACGTGAAGGAGCTGACCTACACCGTCCTGGCGCCCGATCCGACCGGGTTCAGCTACCAGCTCGATGGCCAGCGCCTCCTGGTGACCGCCGACGAGAGTGCGGTCACCGGCAGCACCACCGCGATCTCGATCGGCGTGAAAGACGCGGTGAACGACGGTCTGGCCGGCAAGATCCAGCTGCAGGTCGTGCCCTCGACCCGCCCGCTGGCGAAGCCGGTTCCGGATTCCGCGATCGCCAAACGCGGTCAGACCACGACGGTCGACGTGTTGAGCAACGATCAGGCGAACAACCCGTTCCCCGACACGCCTCTGCGCGTGATCGACATCCGTGGGATCGACGGCGGCTCGTTGCCGGCCGGGGTCACGATCACGCCCAATGCCGACAAGTCGAAGGTCGCGGTCACGGTCGCCTCGACGGCGCTGCCGACCGATGTGAACTTCCAGTACGAGGTCGCCGACGCGACCAATGACGCCGACCGCTATGTCTGGGGCAACGCGACGATCTCGATCCAGGACGTCCCCGATCCGGTCAGCAGCGTGCGCACCACCGAGTTCGGCGACCACTATCTCAAGGTCTCGTGGGTGCCGGGCCAGTTCAACAACTCGCCGATCACCGAGTACGACCTCACCATGACCAATGCGGCGACCGGTGCTCTGATCTCGACCACCATCTGCACCACCACCGTCGGCTGCCAGGTGACCACCCCGGGCAACGGACCGGCGAACGCGGTGCGGTTCTCGGTGGTGGCGGTGAACGCCATCGGGCCCTCGACGCCCGCGTCGAACCCCGGGCCGATCTGGTCGGACATCATCCCGCCGCCGCCCTCGGCCCTCAGTTCCTCGCCGCTCGACAGCGGGTTGCGCGTGGGCTGGAAGAAGCCGGCCGATTCGGGCGGGAGCGCCATCGAGCAGTACGTGGTGGTCGTCGGCGGCGTGCAGCAGGTGATCCCGGTCGACGTGTCGGATCCGGTCGGAACGCAGTACTACACCAACATCCAGGCGCCGGGAACGATCGCCAACGGCTCGGTCGTCGGCTTCTCGGTCAGCGCCCGCAACCGCGCGCCGAACTCGCTGGCCACCTGGAACGAGGCGGACGGCTCCGACATCCCGGCCGGAGCGCCCCTGGTCGCCGCGAGCCCGACCGCCTCGGGCTCGACGACCGACGGGACGACCGCGAGCGCCGCGTGGGCGGGCGCGTTCGCGACCAATGGAGCGGCGATCACCGACTACTACGTGGCGCTCTACACCGGATCGCCGCCGGACTGCACCGTGACCGGCGTCGATGTCGGCGCGCCGCACCTCGATCCGCCCGCCGGCGCTCAGCATTTCGGCGGCGGAACGACGAGCACCGACTTCTCGGGCCTCTCGCCGAACCAGACCTACTCGATCACGGTCTTCGCCTACAACGGCCAGGGCTGCACGGCGTCGCCTCAGGTGGAGGTCACACCGCGCGCCACCCCCGGGACGGTCACCGACATCACCACCTCCGGGCCGCTGAGCAGCGGCGACGGCACCTGGGACTACCGGGTCGACGGCTTCACGATCGCGTCCGGCTCGACGGACGCCGACCAGATCCTGTACGAGTACACGGATGGCGCGGAGGGCTCCGTGCACGGCCCGATCCCCACCGGCCAGAACCTGCTGCTGACGAATGACGGATCGCAGTACGGCCACCCGGTCAGTGTCGCGATCAAGGCGTGCAAGACCTACGCAGAGGGCACCCTCTGCAGCCAGAACTGGTCGGCGCCCTTCACGCTCGGCACGCCGGTGAACAACTCCGTTCCCGGCGCGCTGACCGCGACCCAGACCGGGCCGATCTCGGGGGATTGGACCTGGGGCTCGTCGCCGATGGGCAGCTACGACTCGATGCAGTACTCCTGCGACAACGGTCACACCTGGACCGATATCGCCTTCGGCGACGGCGGAAGCTGCCACGTGACCGGCGTGCTGTCGAAGGACGATCTGATGTTCCGCATCCAGGCTGACGGGATCGCGGCCGGCTTTGTGCGAAGTTACTCATGGAGCGACTACCAGCAATGACCCGAGAAGCCGCAATCGAGAGGACCACCCCGCGATGACCATGACCCCGGAACAGGCATCCGCCTTCCAGGAGACCTTCGGCCGTCTGGTGGCCAATGTCGAGCAGGTGCTGCTCGGCAAGACCTTCGTGGTGCGGCTCGGTTTCGTCGCGCTCTTCAGCGAGGGCCACTTGCTGCTCGAGGACTTTCCCGGCACCGGCAAGACCTCGCTGGCCCGCGCGATCGGCCAGAGCGTGTCGGGGACCAGCAATCGCATCCAGTTCACCCCCGACCTGCTTCCCGGCGACATCACCGGAGTGAGCGTGTACGACCAGCGCAGCGGCGAGTTCGACTTCCACAACGGACCGGTGTTCGCCAACATCGTGCTCGCGGATGAGATCAACCGAGCCAGTCCGAAGACCCAGGCGGCGCTGCTGGAGGTCATGGAGGAGGGGCAGGTCACCGTCGACGGCGAGACCCACCCGGTCGAGGCACCGTTCATGGTGATCGCCACCCAGAACCCGATCGAGCAAGCGGGAACCTATCGCCTGCCCGAGGCCCAGCTCGACCGCTTCCTGCTGAAGGCCTCGATCGGCTACCCGGATCACGCCTCGACCCTGCGCATTCTCGAGGGCGCCGGGGTGAAGGCCCACGACACGACGGTGCCGCCGATCGTCACGGCAGACGCCGTGCTCGAGATGGCTCAGCTCGCGCGCACCGTGCACGTGGATCCCAGCGTCAACGACTACGTGTCGCGGCTCGTGGAGTCCACTCGAGGCGCCACCGAGGTGCGCCTCGGAGTGAGCGTCCGCGGGGCGCTCGCCCTGGTGCGCGCCGCGAAGACGCTGGCCGCGGCATCCGGACGCCACTACGTGGTTCCGGATGACGTCAAGTCGCTGGCCGAGCCGGTGCTCTCGCACCGCCTGGTGCTCGACCCGGAAGCGGAGTTCGACGGGGTCACGTCGTCGAGCGTCATCGGTCAGCTGCTGCTCGAGACCGCGCCGCCGAGCGATCGGCAAGCCGTGTGAGCACGCCGCGCGTGAAGGCGCCGCGGCGCGGACGGGGTGGCGCAGCGTCGAAAGCAGCGGCGAAGGTATCCGGGCCCGCGCATCCCGACGCGCTCACGCAGACCGCAGGTGCCGGCCTGGCCAACACCCGCACCCGGATCGTCGGTGCGCGGGAAGGGGTGCTCGCCGATGCGGTGATCAACGTCGTCCGCCTCGCCGCGCTGTTCGGCGCGGCGGTCGGGCGGATCGGCGCGCGGATCGCCGCGGTCGTGACGCCGCTCGGCTGGGTGATGCTCGGCGTGATCCCGCTGTCGTTCTACGCGGGCTACGTGCTGGGTTGGACCGAGCTGGCCCTCGTGGCCTGGGCCGGTCTGGTGCTCGCCCTGATCGCGGTGCTGTACCTGGTAGGGCGATCGCCGTTCCACGTCGTGCTCGGCCTGGCCCACCGCCGGGTGGTCGTGGGGGAGCCGGCTCGCGGAGTCGTCACGGTCGACAATCCTTCGTCGCGACGGGTGCTCGGAGTGAAGGTCGAGATCCCGGTCGGTCACGGCTTGGCCGAGCTCGCCATGCCCAGCCTGCGCAAGGGGGCCGAGTACAGCCAGGAGTTCGCCATTCCGACCGTGCGGCGCGGCGTGATCATGGTCGGCCCGGTGCGAACCGTGCGGGCCGATCCGATCGGCCTGGTGCGGCGCGAGCTGATCTGGACCGACACCGTCGAACTCGTGGTGCACCCGAAGACCATCGGGGTGCCGTCGACCAGCACCGGCCTGATCCGCGACCTCGAAGGCGCGCCGACGCGCGACCTGACCTCGAGCGACGTGGCCTTCCATGCGCTGCGCGAGTACCAGACCGGCGACGAGCGCCGCTACATCCATTGGAAATCGACGGCCAAGACCGGACGCTACATGGTCAGGCAGTTCGAGCAGACCCGGCGCAGCCACCTCGTGGTCGCACTCAGCCTGGCCGCCGCCGACTACGCGAGCGACGAGCAGTTCGAGCTGGCGGTGAGCGCAGCGGGCAGCCTGGGCGTTCGGGCGATCCGGGATGGCCGGACCGTCTCGGTGGTGGTCAGCGCCGTGACGCCGGAGTTCGCCAAGCGCAAGAACTACGCGGTGCGCGCTCTGGCCACCCATCTGCCCTCGCGCCTGCTCGACGACCTCGCGGTGATCGACCTGGAGGCGTCGGCCCTCGGCATCCGCGACGTCGCGCGGGTGAGCGCCGACGAAGTCGTCGGCATCTCGGTGGCGTTCTTGATCTGCGGCTCGGTTCCGACGGCGGCGGAACTCCGCGCCGCATCCGGCAGCTTCCCGCTGGATGTCTCGGTCATCGCGATCGTCTGCGACCCGGATGCCGTCCCCGGCTTCCGGCGCGTGGCCGGCCTCAGCGTGCTCACCATCGGCTACCTCGACGACCTGCGCATCGCGCTGGCCAGGAGGGCGGCCGTCGCATGAGCGCGCATGACGACACCCTCAAGGTCGTGCCCCGCTCGTCCGGCGAGCCCGCGCAACCTCCTGCACCGAAGAAGGCACGGCCGGCTCCCTCGACCGGTCGTCGGTCCGAGGGATTCCTGATCGTCGCGGTGCTGCTGTGCTGGCTGTCGATCGGGCTCGCCGCGGCGTCGCTCTGGCCGATCTATCAGACCGGGCAGTATGTGGTGCTGGTCGCGGTCGGCGTGGCGCTGGGCACGGTGATCGCGGCCTTCGGCGCGCGGTTCCGATGGCCGTCGTGGGTGCTCGTGACCGCCGGATTCCTCGCCTTCCTGGCGGTCGGGGTTCCGCTGGCGGTGCCCGATGAGACCATCTCGGGCGTGCTGCCCAGCGTCCGCGGACTGCTCGACCTGGTGTCGGGCATCGCGCTCGGGTGGAAGCAGCTGCTCACCATCACCCTGCCGGTCGGCGCCTACCAGGCCTTGCTGGTGCCCGCGCTGCTGCTGGTGCTCGCCGTCACCATCGTCTCGATCAGCGTCGCCCTGCGTGCCAGCTGGGGCGAGCTCGCCGTCATCCCTCCGCTTGTGCTGTTCCTGGTCGGGATCGTGTTCGGACCCGCGCGCATGGGAACCCCCGAGTGGCTCGCGCTGGCGTTGCTGGGCGTGACGCTGCTCACCCTGGTCTGGCGGCGGTGGCGACGGCGCCGGGAGGCGATCAGGCAGCTGGCGCGATCCACTCCGGATGCCGAGGGGCGCCCGCTCGCGACCGCAGGCGAGACTGGGCTGGGGGTGCGCGGCATCGTCGCGGGCGGCGTCATCCTGCTGCTCGCCGGCGGAGCCTCGATCGCCGCCAGCAGCGCCCTGCCGCCCGCAGGAGACCGCCACGTGCTGCGCACCGCCGTCGCGCAGCCGTTCGACCCGCGCGACTACCCGAGCCCGCTGTCGGGATTCCGGCGCTATCTGCGCGACGACGAGACCGCGCAGGTGCAGTTCCGCATCAGCGGCCTGCCCGACGGCGCGCGGATCCGCGTGGCCACCCTCGACAGCTACGACGGCGTGGTCTACGCGGTCGGCAGTTCCGCGGTGGACAGCGCATCCGGCACCTTCGTGCGCATCCCGTCGTCGGTCGACCAGTCCTCGACCGCGGGCACCGCACTCAAGCTCACCGTCTCGGTCAGCGGCTACCAGGGAGTCTGGCTGCCCACGGTCGGCCGCTTCGAATCCATCGATTTCAGCGGTCAGGATGCGGCGCGTCTCGATGACGGCTTCTACTACAACAACACCAGCGGCACGGCCGCGGTGCTCGGTGGCCTGCACTCGGGAGACAGCTACGTGCTCCACGCGGTGCTGCCGGACCAGCCGACCACGGGCGAGCTGGCCTCGGCGACCCCGGGCGCGGCGACAGTCCCGCCGATCGGTGTGGTTCCGGATGATCTGGCGCAGCACCTGGACAGCTACGTCAGCGGCAAGAACGCGCCCGGCGAACGCCTGCTGGCCATGCTCGATGGACTCAAGAAGGAGGGCTACATCAGCCACGGGCTGGATCCGTCGCAGCCGGCCAGCCGATCCGGGCACGCGGCCGACCGGATCACCGAGCTGTTCACCGATCCGCGCATGATCGGCGATGCCGAGCAGTACTCGGTGGCCGCCGCCCTGATGGCGCGTCAGCTCGGATTCCCCGCACGCGTGGTCTTCGGCTTCGCGCCGCAGGGATCCGCCAGCACGCTCGAGGTCACCGGAGCGGACGTCTCGGCCTGGATCGAGGTGGACACCGCTCAGTACGGCTGGGTCACGATCGACCCGAACCCACCGGTGCGACCGATCCCCGAGGAGCAGCCCCAGGACCCGGCCAAGATCGCGCGTCCGCAGTCGGTCGTGCCCCCGCCGGCCGACCGGGTCGACCCGAAGGAGACCCAGACGACGCCGGATTCCAGTCAGAGCGAGCCGGACACGCTCGATCCGGCCCTGGTCGTGCTGCTGCAGGTGCTGAGGGTCGGTGGCTTCCTGCTGCTCATCGTGCTGGTGCTGGCGGCGCCGTTCCTCCTGATCATCGCCGCCAAGGTCCGACGGCGTCGCATCCGGCAGCGCGCCGCCTCCGCCTTGCAGCGCATTCGTGGGGGCTGGGACGAGTTCGCCGACGCGGTGGTCGACCACGGATTCCAGCCGCCGCCCTCCGCGACGAGGTCCGAGGTGGCGGCCGTGGTCGGCACGCTGCCGCCGCGGGTGCTCGCGGCCGTCGCCGACCGCGCGGTGTTCGCTCCCGACGAAGCCGACCCGGCGGACGCCGATCGGGTGTGGGATGCGGTCGGAGAACTGCGCGCCGTGCTCGACCAGGGTCTGACCCGTCGTCGGCGTCTGCTCGCCCTCGTCTCGCTTCGCTCGCTCGGTGGCTATAGTGTTCGAGGTCTGTTCCGGCGCACCGGACGCAAGGGGAGTGCCGCATGACCTGTCGCCACTGCGGCACCGAGTTGCCCGCTGACGCGCTCTTCTGCGGCGAGTGCGGACAGCCGGTTGCGGCGTCGAAAGCAGACGACACGGCGACCGGCAGTTCGCCGATCGCCCCCGGGGCAGGATTCTCCATCGCCGACCTGGCGTTCAGTTCGCCGGGCGACACTTCGCAGCCGGGCGACGACGGTCGTGACCTTCCGGACGGGAGTCCGCTCGATCACCCGGGTCCGGCCGATCCGGCGGACCGTTGCCCGCAATGCGGCGAGCCGATGGCAGCTGGCGATGTGTTCTGCGGGGAATGCGGCTTCGTGCTGCGCACGGTTTCTCCGCCCACCGGCGAGAATCTGATCACGCTCGGGCAGTATCCCGCCGACCCCGAGGCCCCTGCCGACCTCGAGGCCTCGGTCGATGCCGAGGCTGCCGCCGACGTCGAGCCCGACGCGCTCTCGGACACCGAGCTCTCGGACGACGAGCTCTCGGACGACGCCTCGGCGCCCGACGCCGACCGTCCCGCGGCACGCGACGCCGACGCGACGACGGAGGTCGAGCCGTTGATCGACGACCTGGTGGTCGAAGCCGTGCCCCCGGTCGCCCCGGTGGTGTCCGCGGCAG
>Ga0070659_100000705_pt1 | contig 24305 bp, 14 predicted proteins | sample KBSC23metaG_FD_64666 | JGI IMG/M metagenome (GOLD analysis project Ga0070659, IMG submission 64666) | Corn rhizosphere microbial communities from Kellogg Biological Station, Michigan, USA - KBS C2-3 metaG | ecosystem: Host-associated > Plants > Roots > Rhizosphere > Soil ... | reverse complement strand
ACCTGGAAAAAGAAAGGTGGTGCATTTAACCGCTTTGCGGCAAGCTACGACCTGGTAAACTGGACCGACTGGACAGGCGACGACCTCATCAAATCATCCGAAGTATACGACGGGCAGTTCGCGCATAAATCATACGTTATCAAATACAAGGGTGTGGTTTACCACTTCTATTGCGCCGTAAACAAAGCGGATCAGCGCGGTATCGCGGTTGCTACATCAAAGGATATGGGCAAAAGTGTAGTTCACTTTGTTGCTCCGCCGCCACAAAAAGCAAGATCGGTAGGGCAATGAGAAAGCGATTATATATAGGTTTTTTGCTGTTGCTGAGCAGCGGTTTTGCCATTGCCCAGGAGCACCTGCCATCCCAAAGTTTTAACGGCAGATGGAGGTTTTTATTGGGTGATGACAGCCTCGCGCGATATGCCCGATACGATGATTCCAAATGGCGCAAACTAAACTTGCCCCACGATTGGAGCATTGAAGGTGCTTTTGATGAAAAAGCTACATCAACAACAAACGAGGGCGCTTTGCCAACCGGCCTTGGCTGGTACCGCAAAACCTTTACGCTGCCTGCATCGGCTAAAGGCAAGAGTACTTATATCGATTTCGACGGCATATACAAAAATAGCGAAGTTTGGATAAACGGGCATTACCTCGGCAAACGGCCAAACGGTTATATCTCGTTCAGGTATGATCTGACGCCATATCTCAATCATAGCAAACCGAATGTGATCGCCGTAAAAGTGGATAACTCCGAGCAGCCCAATTCGCGCTGGTATTCGGGTTCGGGCATATATCGTAATGTTTGGTTGGTGACAACAGGCTATCTTGGATTTGCTCACAACGGTACATTTGTTACTACCTCCTCAGTTACTAAAGATAAAGCATTGGTCAATATTCAAACTATAATTAACCATGCCAATATACAGAGGGCAGATTTGAATATTACCGTAGAAGATGCACAAGGAAAAATTGTATCAACGAAAGGAACTTATTTAGCAGACACAATTGAAAAGGATATTGTTATCAACAAACCTATTCTTTGGTCTTTAACGCATCCGTATCTCTACAAAGTTAAATTGCGTATACTCTCAGGTACAAAGGTTTTGGATAGCCAAACCGTTGATTTCGGTATCCGCACCTTTAACTTCGATAAAGACAAGGGTTTCTCCCTCAATGGCAAACCCCTCAAAATACAAGGCGTATGCGAGCATCACGATCTTGGCGCTTTGGGTGCCGCTGTCAATACCGCCGCTATCGCACATAAGCTTCGTATCCTGAAAGTCATGGGTTGCAACGCCATCCGTACCGCCCATAACCCGCCTGCGCCCGAATTTCTGGATCTGTGCGATAAAATGGGCTTCCTGGTAATGGATGAAGCCTTCGATATGTGGGCCAAAAAGAAGAATAAGTTTGACTATTACCGCGATTGGAAGGCCTGGCATAAAATCGATTTAGAAGACCAGGTTAAGCGTGACCGCAATCATCCCAGCGTTTTTGTATGGAGTATTGGTAACGAGATCCGTGAGCAGTTCGATACTTCGGGCATCCGTATCGCTAAAGAGTTGGTCGGCATTGTAAAGAGTCTCGACCCAACCCGCCCCGTTACATCCGCCCTGAGTGAGAACAGGCCCGAAAAAAATTATATCTACCAATCGCACGCTTTGGACCTCGTAGGGTTGAACTATCACCAGGAAGCTTACGCTGATTTTCCGAAGAATTATCCCGGAGAGAAGTTTATCGCTACTGAAACCATGTCGGCATTAGCAACCCGCGGGCATTACGATCCTGTTTCGGATACGACATTGAAATGGCCGCATAATTCCAAGTCAAAGTTTACCGATGGTAATGCCGATCTCACTGTTTCGGCTTATGATAATGTAGCAGCCTATTGGGGCAGCACGCACGAGGAAACCTGGAAGATCATTAAAAAGTATGATTTCCTTTCGGGACTGTTCGTTTGGACGGGTTTTGATTACCTGGGCGAGCCAACACCATATCCGTGGCCGGCGCGTAGCTCTTACTTTGGTATTATCGACCTGGCGGGCTTCCCTAAGGATGTATATTACATGTACCAAAGCGAATGGACGGATAAACCTGTGCTGCATATCTTACCACACTGGAACTGGCAGCCCGGCAAAATAGTGGATGTTTGGGCCTACTATAATCAGGCAGATGAGGTGGAACTATTTCTGAACGGAAGATCATTAGGCAGCAAACGCAAACAGGGCGACGATCTGCATATTGCCTGGAAAGTACCTTACGAGCCCGGCATCCTGAAAGCCGTATCCCGGTTAAACGGCAAAGTAGTGTTAACTACAGAGGTGAAAACAGCGGGCGCTCCCGCGAAGATAGCGCTTGTGCCGGATAGAAAACAAATAAAGGCCGATGGGAATGACCTGTCGTACATTACCGTCAGGATATTAGATGAACACGGTATCCCCGTACCCAATGCGGATAATCTGATCAACTTTGAAGTTACCGGTGCGGGAACTTTTGCTGCGGCCGATAATGGCTTGCAAACCAGCCTCGAATCATTTAAAGCCAGCCATCACAAAGCGTTCAACGGTTTATGCATGGCCATTGTTCAAAGCAAAGCAAGGGCCGGAGCCATTACTGTTAAGGCAAGTTCGCCCGGCTTAAAATCCCAATCGGTTACCATTACAGTTCGGTAAGCTTCATGGTAAGATAGTATAATGTTTGGAGAAAGTGCTATATAAAAGTTACTTATAACCCGAGTAGCTTTATAGTGTTATAACCTAAGCCTGTTATTGGGCCAAACATTATACTTATGAAGCAGCAAAGCATTTTTGATTACATCAATGTGGATGGTTTTTCTTCTACTCCAAAATACCTGCAACTGGCTAATTCTATCCAGGAGGCCGTTTATGCAGGTAAAATTCATAAGGATAAAATATTGCCATCGCTGCATGAGTTAACTTACCACCTCGAAATTTCAAAAGACACCGCCGACCGGGGCTATAAATACCTGCGCAAGCTGGGCATACTTTCTTCCATCCCCGGTAAGGGGCATTATATTACAGCTACCAATGTGGTAAGGCAGCATAAAATATTCCTGCTGATCAATAAGTTAAGTACCAATAAAAAGGTATTTTATGATACGTTTACCAAAGCTTTGGGCGAGAATGTAACCATCGACTTTTATGTGTATAACAATGATTTTGGCTTGTTCAAAGAACTGCTTAACACACGGCGCGACGGGTACACCCATTATGTTATTTTACCACACTTTGCCGAAGGCGGCGAAACCGCTAATCAGCTTATTAATACAATTCCGAAAGATAAACTGATATTGATAGATAAGAACATTAAGGGTATTGATGGCGCTTACGGCGGCGTTTTTGAAAACTTTCATAAAGATATTTATAACGCCCTCGAAATGGCGCTGCCTAAGCTTAGTAAATACGATACACTTAAGCTGGTTTACGGGCAAAATAGTTACTTCCCGGCCGAAATTGCTGATGGTTTTAACCTCTTCTGTCAGCAATACGCTTTCGAGCGGAGCATCGTAAAAAGCACCGAAACCGAAGAGATAGCCAAAGGACAGGTTTTTATCTGTTTAGATGAGAATGACCTGATACGCCTGATAGAACGCGTTGGCAAGCTTAAACTTAAGGTAGGAGAGGATGTAGGTATTATATCCTACAACGAAACCCCGCTTAAAAAATACATCCTCGATGGTATCACTACCATCTCTACAGATTTCGAGCAAATGGGCCTCAAAGCCGCCGAAATGATACTGGGCGACAATATGAAACACATCGAGCTGGACTGCCGCCTTAAATTACGCTCATCGCTATAATGAAGATACTGCCCATTGCCGACCTGGCCGTTATTGTACTTTACCTGTGTGGAATGATATGGGTGGGTTTTTATTTTTCACGTAAAAATAAAAGTTCCGAGCAGTTCACCAAAGCATCGGGTTCCATACCCGGCTGGGCCATTGGCTTATCTATTTATGCCACTTTTTTAAGCAGCAACACCTTTTTGGGTGTGCCCGGAAAAGCCTATGGCGGCAACTGGAACGCCTTTGTGTTCAGTCTTTCTATGCCGCTGGCCGCCTGGATAGCGGTAAAATATTTTGTACCTTTTTACCGGGGTACCGGCGAAATATCAGCCTATACCCACCTCGAAAAGCGCTTTGGCCCATGGGCACGTACGTATGCCGTAGTTTGCTTTTTGCTCACGCAATTCGCGCGTATGGGTTCCATATTTTTTGGTATCGCGCTAAGCCTGCAGGCGCTAACCGGTGTATCCATGAAGATCATCATGATCGTGATGGGTATCTCCATTATTTTTTACACTGTTCTGGGCGGCATCAAAGCCGTCATCTGGACGGAAGTTGTACAGGGTATCATCAAAACCCTTGGCGCGGTGCTTATCATTTACCTCATTGTTACCAATATGCCGGGTGGTATCCCTAAAATTATCGAGATAGGTAAGGCCAATAATAAGTTCAGCCTCGGCAGCTTCGCGCCCGATTTTACCAAATCCACCTTTTGGGTGGTGCTGCTGTATGGGTTCTTCATCAACCTCAATAATTTTGGTATGGATCAGAATTATGTACAACGTTATCATACCGCTGTTTCATCCAAACAAGCCGTTAAATCGGTATGGCTTTGTGTGGCTATTTACGTACCGGCATCGTTCCTGTTCTTTATTATAGGATCTTGCCTTTACGCTTATTACAGCATTCACCCCGAAATAATAGAGGTGATAAAGCACCAGGTAGCAGTCGAAAAACTGCCCGGTACAGCCACAGCCGCTCAAATTGCCGAAGCCGCTTCAAAACTTGTACCTGCCGATTACGGCGACAAGATCATGCCTAACTTTATGGTCACCAAAATACCCGCGGGTTTGGTTGGCCTCATTGTTTCGGCTATTTTATCTGCCGCCATGAGCACCATCAGCTCAGGCATGAACTCTTCTGCTACCGTCTTCACCGTCGATATTTACAAGCGCTATTTCAAACCCGGCATTAACGAAAAGCAAACACTAAAGCTGCTGCATATCGCTACAGTAGGTTTTGGTATGTTGGGTATGGGTGCAGGTATTGCCATGATAGGCGTAAAGAGTATCCTCGATGTTTGGTGGACCCTTTCGGGGATATTTGCCGCCGGTATGCTCGGGTTATTCCTGTTAGGGATGGTAAGCAAACAAAGCAAAAACCGAGAAGCCATCATCGCTACCATCATTGGTGTGCTCGTTATTTTATGGATGACGTTCCCGGATATTATCCCCGCCGAATATACATTCCTGCGCAGCTCAATGCACACTAATATGATCATTGTGATAGGCACCCTCACTATCTTTTTGATAGGGGCCTTACTCACAAAAACCAGGCAGCTATCAACAACCTCCGAATAAGATTTTTATACTAATAACACACAATGGAACAACAACAAAAGGGCTTTATCCCGGTAATGCTTACGCCTTTCAAGGATAATGGTGAAATTGATTATAAAGTACTAACCCAACTAACCGAAATATACCTCAAAGCGGGTGCTGCCGGCTTATTTGCCAATTGCCTGTCGAGCGAAATGTTTGAGCTGAGCGATGCCGAAAAGCTGCAAGCCATCAAACACATCATCAACGTAGCCGGTGGTTCGGTACCAGTAGTAGCTACCGGAACTTTTGGTGGTGCGATAGAAAAACAGGCAGATTTTGTAAAGCAGGTTTATGATACCGGTGCCAACGCGGTGATTGTTCTGGCAAGCTTAATTGCCGATAAGCCGGAATCTGACGATATTTTTAATGAACGGATCTTTAAGTTGTTCGATCTTACAGAGAATATTCCGCTTGGTTTTTACGAATGCCCGGTGCCATATAAAAGACTATTATCACCTGAACAGTTAAAGCAATTTGTTGGCACCGGCCGGGTTATTTACCATAAAGATACCTGCCTGGATCTTGATCAGATCAAACAAAAGCTCAAAGCCGCGCAAGGTAATCCTAAGTTCGGCTTATACGATGCTTACATGGTGCACGCTGTCGATTCATTGAAAGCTGGTTCTGCCGGGCTGTCCTGCATCCAGGGTAATTTCTTCCCCGAACTGATTGTATGGTTGTGCAATAATTACGCTAATGAAAGCCTGAAAGAGCAGGTTGAAGATGTGCAGCAGTTTTTGATCGATAACATGGATGTAATGCACAACGTTTATCCTATCATAGCCAAATACTGGCTCAAAAAGCGTGGACTAAACATATCTACCTTTACCCGTCGTAATGTAGGCGCCTTCACCGCGCCTGTAAAACAACAGATAGAAAGTTTGTATGGAAATTACAACCTGTTGCAAAACCAGATAGGGTTGCGGGTTTAGATCTTATGTAAGATGGATGATGTAAAATGGAAAATGTGTCGACATAGAAATACACATCTTCCATTTTACCTCTCACATCTTCCATCACATCAATTGTGCAGGTATTTCCGCTTGTATTCCAACGGCGTCATATTGGTTACTTTTTTAAAGTGACGGTAAAAGTTTGATACGTTGTTAAAGCCACATTCAAAGCATAAAACCTCGGTTGGCAGTTTGTCTTCAATTAAAAAGCGGCAGGCGTGGCTTATTCTTATTTCGGTTAAAAAATCAGAGTAAGTTTTCTTGGTCATCAGTTTAAAATACCGGCAAAACGATGTTACGCTCAGGTTACCTATAGATGATATTTCTTCCAGGCTGATCTCTTTCTTGTAGTTAGCCAAAGTATAGGAACATACTTTGTTCAATCGTATTGTATCCGATTCGTTCGACTGATGGAACTCGTTATGCGCTAAGGTGATAGGTTTAAAGTTCTCATTCTCTGCCAATACTTTAAGTATAGATAGCAGTACGATGATGCGATCAAGGTTGGTCGCGTCAACCGCTTTGCGCATTAAATTAGCCAGTTCTGTTTTGGCCTTTCCTTCAATAATTAAACCGCCTTTAGCCTTTTCAAAAAGTTTGGGTAACAGGTAAGCTTCAGGCAGGTTAAGCAGGTATCGGCCCAGGCAATCCGGTAAAAAGTGGATCACGATAACCTCCACGTTCAGTCCCGAATCCTGCTGGAAATACTCTTCCTTACACCGCCAGCAATGGGGTAGGTTTTCACCCAGCAAAGTGATCTCGCCGGTCGAGAAGTTGCTGATATTATCACCGATAAAACGTACTCCTTCTCCTTTTATCACATAGTGTAATTCCAGCTCCGGATGATAGTGCCATATACCCCGGAATGTTGGCAAAATATCATGCCTTATACTGAATGAATTTTGAGGTTTTACATCAACTTTAAGGAAATGCGGCTTCATCTTAAAATACTATTAATTGAGTTAAAATACAGTTGGCTTGCCATATTTTTAACATGCGGCGAGCTTTCTTAAGTAATTTATAAATTAAAGGTCTGGTCTGGTTATTACGTTAAGGCTAAGATACAAAAACGACAGCTTTATTGCAATATAAAGGTGAAAAAATAGTGCGAATGTTATGCTAAGATTGTACAATAAGTGGATAACAATTGGCAGAAATATACATAGGGGATAATCCATATTTGTATCAGGAAGTATGTTTTGATGCAAAACCACTTCAGCTAAATTATAAACCAAAAGCTCAAGCTATACATTTTTGCAAACCAGTTAGGCAATGATTTTTTTATCAGGTGCTTCGCTATAAAGAAAACCACAAGATAATTTGCCGGCATTTTCGGTGAAAAAATTTTAGGCAATACCTGGTAGATTTTATGCAATTAGTATAACGGCAGCAAACTATTTAATACGATAATGGCAAGTACTCAAAAGCAAATTTTATTGGTAGCCAGCGGCGATCTGAGGCTGGCCGCTAACCAGATATGCTGGCCCGAACAAGAACGGGCGGAGGCTTTGCTTATTGATGCTATAGCCAGGATCGGCTGGACCGTTAAACGCGCCCATCCTTATGATGCGGAAAAGAAACATGGCTTTATCGATTCCCAAAAAATGGGCATCAAAGTATTCCGCGAGATCGATCCGGATCAACCCTTAATTGTACTCGAAACTGTTTGGCAATATACCCACCATGTGCTGGCCGGCTTGTTCACCCACAGGGGGCCTATATTAACTTTAGCTAACTGGAGCGGTACCGCGCCTGGTTTGGTAGGGATGCTCAATTTGAATGGATCATTAACCAAAGCAGGAGTTAAGTACAGCACCTTATGGAGCGAGAGCTTTAATGACGCTTTCTTTTTAAACAGTTTGAACGAGTGGCTGGATACAGGTGCCATAAAGCACGATCAAAGCCATGTTATCAATTTTGATCATATAAAAATACCATTGGCTGATGAGCTGGAAGGCCGTGCTTTCGCGCGCCAGTTAAAAGCAAATAAAACTATAATGGGTGTGTTTGATGAAGGCTGTATGGGTATGTATAATGCCATTGTGCCCGACGAGTTGCTGCATCCCACTGGTTTTTTTAAAGAACGCTTGAGCCAGTCGGCATTATACGCCGCGATGCAAACTGTTACAGATGCCGAAGCTCGCGAGGTTTTGGATTGGCTGTTGCAAAAAGGCATGAAATTTAATTGGGGAACTGATGAAGCTACCGAATTAACCGAGCGCCAAACCCTGGAGCAATGCAAAATGTACATCGCGGCGACGCGCATAGCCCACGACTTTGGTTGCGGAACCATTGGCATACAATATCAGCAAGGTTTAAAAGACCTTACCGTAGCCAGCGACCTGGTTGAAGGGTTGTTGAATAACCAGGACCGTCCGCCGGTGTTTTCTGCCGACGGCGAGTTACTCTATCCAAACCAGGCATTGCCACACTTTAACGAGGTTGACGAATGTGCCGGTATAGATGCCTATGTTACTTATAACCTGTGGAAACACCTGGGTATGCCCGGCGAAAATACCCTGCACGATTTACGCTGGGGCCAGCATTACAAGGGCGAAAACGTAAACGATTTTGTTTGGGTGTTCCTTATATCAGGAGCGGTGCCTGCGGCGCATTTTGCTAATGGCTATAAAGGGGCGAGCAGCGAGCGCCAGCCTGCCATGTTCTTTCGTTTGGGAGGAGGCAGTTTAAAAGGCATAAGCAAGCCCGGCCATATTGTATGGAGCCGTGTTTATGTAATGGATGGCCAGTTGCATACAGATATAGGTGTTGGCGAATCTGTTTTATTACCCGAAGAGGAAACCAACCGCAGGTGGCAGGCAACTACATCGCAATGGCCCATAATGAATGCCGTATTAAAAGGCGTTAGCCGCGACCAGATGATGGCCCGCCATAAAGCCAACCATATACACGTAGTTTATGCTACCGACGAGGCAAAGGCGCATAAAGCCTGCCGTATTAAAGCAGCAACCCTGGCCGAATTGGGCATTCAGGTACATGTTTGCGGGGATGTTGACTATAAAGGATCGAGATTTAATTAAGAAAATGAAGAAGTTATTACCGTTGGTTTTTGTTTTAATGCTTGTCGCGATAGTATCGCGGGCCCAAAACGCCGATGCGGATAAAGCCGCACAATACACAAAAGTTATTACCGGCCGGGCAGATAAAATAGTAGCGAAATTGGGTATAACCGATTCTGCGAAGTATAAAAGGGTGCTTGCCATTATTGTAGACCAATACCGGGGCATAAACGATATTCACGATGCGCGTAATGCACAAGCCAAAGTAATAAAAGAGCAAGCCGGAGATGATAAAGCTTCGGCAACAGCCAAAATTAAAGCGCTCGACGATGAACTGGAGCTAAAAGCAAATAATATGCATTATGTATACATAGGTAAGTTAGGCGCCGAGTTGGATGTTAATAAGGTTGAAAAGGTGAAAGATGAGATGACTTATGACCTGGTGCGTATTACCTATAACGCTTACCTGGCCGAAGTACTAACGCTAACCGAATTACAAAAGCTACAAATAAAAGCGTGGCTTATTGAGGCTCGCGAGCATGCTATTGATGCAGAATCATCAGATAAAAAACATGCTGTATTCGGTAAATACAAAGGGCGGATAAATAATTACCTGTCGGCCCAGGGATACGATATGAAAAAGGAGGGTGAAGAATGGCAAAAAAGAATAAAAGCAGCAGCAAATTAAGCCCTATATATTAAACCAATGATTACAAACCAATATGAATTAAACCCCCAATTATTATGAGAAAAATTTTCCTCTTATTTACTGTGTTGATAGTGGCTACACTAACAACATATGCACAAAATCGTACCATAACCGGTGTTGTAACCGGTGAGGGCGAAACAGAGCCGCTGGTGGGCGTTACCATTGCAGTTAAAGGTAGCACTGTTGCTACATCAACCGACGTGAATGGTAAATACACGCTTAAAGTAACCAATTTGCAAAATGTGGTACTGTCGGCCAAATATATCGGCTTCGCGTATCAGGAAGTTACTGTGCCGCCGGGACAAACTACAGTCAACTTTAAACTTACAAAATCAACCAGGGATCTGGCCGAAGTTGCAGTTGTTGCAACAGGTTACGGTACCACGTTAAAAAGCAAATTGTTAGGTTCAGTAGCTGAAATAAAGGCTGCCGAAATTGAAGATATCCCGGTAGCGAATTTAGGTACTGCCTTAGTAAACAGAATTGCCGGTGTAAATGTTAGCGTGGCTGGTGGCTCGGGTAGGCCGGGCGCAACAACAACGGTTACTTTGCAAGGTGCTTATAACCTTTCGGCCGGTAATTTTGGTTTGACAACCGACCCGCTGTACGTAATTGATGGTTTAATTGCCACTAAATCAGATTTTGACAACCTTGATGCGAGTTTGGTGGAATCGATATCGTTTTTGAAAGATGCCCAGGCAGCCATTTACGGTGCTGCGGCTGACAAAGGTGTTATATTAATAACCACAAAAAAAGGCCGCCCCGGTAAAGCTCAAATTACCTACTCTGGTTATTTTGGCACTACCGATGCATTATCAAAACCAAAACTAATGAGCGGTTATGATTTGGCAAGGACCGTTAACGATTACATCGATGCAACTAATACCTCGGCTACCAGTCCTAAATTCTCGCAGGCCGATCTTGATTTCATTGCTTCTAACCCATACCCAAGCTGGTACGATCAGTTGTGGCACACATCAACGGCTTATCGTCACACTATCAATGTTAGTGGCGGATCTGAGAAGGTAACATTTTTTGGTGGAGCCAGTTACTATAATGAAGGATCGAACTTTGGGGTTACCGCTATAAAAAAATACAATATCCGCTCGGGCATGACTGCTAAGATAACGGATGACCTTACTGCATATATCAGTTTAAACACATCATATAACAGTGACTTCAGGAACACGGCCAAATCAGAAAGCTCAGATCAGGAAAACACTACTTTTGGTGCCATCATTCAGGTGCAGCCATGGGTGCCGTTAACAGTTAATGGTTTACCCCTTTACTGGAACAGCCCAAGCTCAACGGGTGGTGCATGGAATCCTTATGCTTATTTCAATTCGGGCAGCTATGCAAACTCAAACTCTCAGCTTATTAACCTGAACAGCTCGTTAGATTTTCATCCTCACCAAATAAAAGGTTTATCCTTAAAGGTACAATTTGGTAAAAACAACACTTTGCAAAATGGTAAACAGTATTATCCATCTTATACCCTTTACCAGTTTGCTACTACCGGCGCTAATAACGCTCTGTATACTACCACACCATTATCCACGCCAACAAAAACTATTACCAACTCCAATCAACTTTTGGTAAGCACCGGCTCAACTAATGAGTATGAATTAATAGGTTCAATAGATTATGGGCGTACTATTAAAAATCATACATTCGATTTGTTATTTGTTGCAACACAAAACGAATCAAGTCAGTCAAGCTACAATACGCTCCGAACCACACAACAGATTCCCGGTGTAGATCAATTGTTTGCTTTCGATCCTAACACATCCCAATTTCAAGGTATAACCACTGTTGATGGTGGTAACCTGGGTTATGTAATGCGTGCTAATTATGATTATGCAGGCAAATACCTTGTGCAATTTATCAACCGTATAGATGGATCGGCTCAATTTGCTGATGGGTATCGTTTTGGCGCATCACCGGCCGCGGCAGTTGGCTGGAGGGTTAGCGAAGAAAGTTTCTTTAAGAAATATGCGCCTAAATTTTTCAGTAGTTTAAAATTCAGGTATAGTATAGGTGTCACCGGCGATGATCGGGTTCAAGGCTTCTTGTATAAATCAAGATTCACCACTTCGAGTGCTACCGCCTTGTTTGGTACAACCATTTATAACGGACTTGATGCCAGCGTGGTGCCTACTCCTGATATTACCTGGGAACATAACAGGGCACAAACTTTTGGTATTGATGCCACATTTTTTGATGACAGGTTATCGATTACTGCCGAGTTTTGGAGCAAACATTATTATAATGGCATAAGTGCTTTAGACGCAATATTGCCATGGACTTTTGGACAGGGTACAGGCGCGGCTAATTATGCCGAAGCAAATACCTGGGGCAATGCGTTCACAATTGGCTACGTAGGCAAGATTAACAAAGATTGGGGCTTTAACGCAAATGTTAACTTTGGATGGGGTGATACACAAGCTACTAAACAGTTATATGGCTCTGGTGTTTTAGGTACGGTAACCGAATACCAAAGCATAAATATTGGCGAGTTAACCAGCAAATATAGTTCAAGCAACTATGGTTTATTGGCCAAAGGTATTATCCGTACTCAGTCACAGTTGGACGGTATTTTGGCAGCCAACCCTAACTATACCATTGAAGGTAAAACACCACAGGTGGGCTGGATGGATTTTGTTGACAGGAATGGTGATGGTAAAATTACCAAAGATGCTGATACCGGCCCAATGTATGATAAAATTACACCTGCGTTGTCAATGGGTATGACTTACGGTGTAAGCTACAAAACGTTCAAGTTGAGCGTAAATGGTTTCTTACAATTAGGCGGTAAAGTTGTTGTTAGCGACAGGAATGCGCCAACCAGCGCGACAGTTAACTCATCAGGCTCACTTAACCAACCTGCTTTCTGGGCCGATCACTGGACGCCGTCAAATCCCGATGCTGTTTATCCTCGTACAGACTCGCCTGATATATCAGAATCATCAACTTTTTGGGTACGTAGCGGTACAAGGTTATACATTAACAACGCAAGCTTATCATACGCCTTGCCTAAAACCTGGGGCGATAGGTTGAAAATACCTAATCTGCGCCTTATGTTGACCGGTACTAACCTGTGGAGCATTATTAATCCGTTTGATTATAAAGATATACGCAGTTCTGGTATAACAACATACCCAACATTAAGAACAATATCGTTGGGTGTTAATTTAACGTTGTAATAAATTATTAAAAAAAATTAACATGAAAGCAAACTATATAAAGCATACATACCTTATTTTGGTATTTGCAGTAATAAGCTCCTTTTTTGTTGCCTGCAACAAAGATGTGCTTAATAAATCCGATCTTACGGGTATCGATCCGAATATCTGGAACATCGAATCGGCAACGGGCGAGTTTTTAGCCGCCACATATGATTATGTAATGCCACAATGGCCCGTGCCGGGGGCAATTCACAACACAAGCGATGAGTTGAACAATGCCACGGCCAGTATTTTGAACGGTACATTAACGGGAGCTCAAGGTACCAGCGAGGTATCTGACATAGCGAGCGCCAACAAACTGGCGAACGACCAATACTGGTGGATATATCGTTGCAACGTGGCCCTCCAAGGTATCAATGCCGGTACAATGAATCCCGATGTTAAAGCCAGGCTCAAGGGCCAGTTCTTTTTCCTGAGAGGATATATTTATTTCAACCTTATCCGGATATATGGTGGTGTTCCCCTGGTTACTAAACCGCTAAATCCTAATAATATCGATTCGTTATACACCCCAAGGTCTAAAACCAGCGAGTGCGTTAAACAAATTTGCGCTGATATGGACTCGGCTACAGCTATGCTACCAACCACATGGCCTTTGGCAACTGATGGTGGCCGTATTACCCGTGCGGTAGCCGCAGCTTATAAAGGTAAAACACTGTTATATTGGGCCAGCCCTCAATTTAACCCTACCGACATTCTGAGTCGCTGGCAGGATGCTTATACCGCATGTAAAGCCGCATATACAATGGCTCAAACAGATGGTTATGCCTTGTACCCTGCTTCAAGCGGTGGTTTAGGCAACCTGTTTATTGATGAATCTACTAACAACCACGAGCGTATGATGTGGCGTACTTATGACGTAACCACTACTAACCCTACACACGGTACTACTACCGATAATATCACACGTCCAACCTCCGAAACTACCGGCGGCGGCGGTAGCAATCAACCAACATGGAACCTGGTACAAGCCTTCCCTTCGGCAAATGGGTTACCTATTAATAACCCAAGCAATACCACTTACGATTCTGAATTATACTGGACAAACCGTGATCCGCGTTTTGCACAAACAATTGCTTACAATGGACAGATTTGGAACTTGAGCGGTAAATCAAACCGTCGCCAATGGAACTATGTTAACTTTTTAGATGACGGCAGTAAAGTGACTGGAACAGGTTTTTATTGCCGTAAAATTTGTAACCCTGCAATTGCTGCTTCAAACACAGCTGTAAACTCAACATCGGGTGGGGGCAGCGGTATGGATTGGATAGAATTGCGTTTTGCCGAAGTATTATTAAACTATGCCGAAGCCGCTAATGGTATCGGTAATTTAAGTGAGGCAGTAGGTTTGTGCACTACTTTGCGTGCTGCACGTGGCTTTAGCGCGGGATCATATAACTATGGATTAAGTGTGGTTACTGACAGATCCTCAATGTTCACGTTCTTGTTAACCGAGCGCGAAATTGAGTTTGCAATGGAAGGTAAACGTTACTGGGACCTGCGTCGTACCCGCCAGTTCGAAAAATTAACAGGTACATTCCGAACCGCCCTTAAGTTAGTTGTAAAAGCGCCTTATGCCGCAGGTGCTTATAAAACGGGTACCGGCCTTACTTATATTGATGTACCTGATCCGGTTACAGGTGCCACCCGTATTTGCGACACCATTAATGTTAACTATAGGAGTAGTTATCGTAAGTTCTTTACGCCGAGTATTATATCAATCGAGCCTACAACAGCTCCGATAATTAATTATCCTGCTACATATTATTTCTACCCGCTTCCATCAGGATTTTTAGTTTCAAATCCCGCAGTACAACAAACTATGGGTTGGCCCGGAGGTACGTTCGATCCATTACAATAACATTTAAGTAGTTAGGACACTAAAAAAAATTAAGATGAAAAAAATCTCGATCATAGTATATACGGTCATCGCACTGGCAACTCTGGCAACAAGCTGCGTTAAGGTGATCGATAAATTTAACAGCAATACTATCACTGTTACGTTTGCAAAACCCGGGCCGTTATATTTAACTGATGACAAAACTGTTAATCCGAAGGACAGTATTCAATTTAGCTACACAGTTACCTGCCCAACGCCAATGACTACAGTAACCCTTTATAGGAATGGTGTTATAAATGACAAAATTGTGCCAGCCGATTCTGTAAAATCACCCGGGAAACTAACGTTTTCAGGTACAAAAAAGATAGCTGCTGATAGCGCTGCTGGCCAGTATGTATATCAAATAGTAGCAAAAGATGCCAATAATATATACCTCGGATCAAGCGCTAATATTACTGTTACGGTAACCCCGGATTTTTATAATTATGTAGGAAGAATAGTGCAGGTTCCGGATACGACAGCAAAAACAAATAATGCTTATGTTTCCGCAACGTCGGGAAAACTGTATAGTTACACATCTGCAGGTGCGGCTAACAGTTCCTCATTGGATTTTGGTTATTATTATGATACGGTAGACTCTATAACGGTCGCCTCTGTAAAGGTTCCGGTAGGGCCAGTAATTTATAGTTTAAGCGCGGCCCAACCACAATTATCGTATTATGATATCAGCACCTGGACTAAAAATGTAACACAATTACAAATAGCAACCACCCCAACATATGCCAGTGTGATATCAGGCGGGGCCATAAAATGGAGTGCTAACACAATCTTAAAAACCAGTGTAAGCAGCCTGCCAGTTTATTCAAAAAGCACAAATTACACCGCCGCAACAGATCCCCGGCTTGTAATTGGCAAACTTATTTGGTTTAGAACAGCCTCGGGTAAATCTGGGGTAATGACAATAAATTATATTAACGCAGGTGCCGCTAAAACAGGCTACATAAATGTTGATATGAAAGTCCAACGATAATGTTTTAAAGCTTTTAAAATATTGTGTACAATTGGTTAATGGAGGGGCGTGAAAATGCCTCTCCATTTTTTTTGCTTAAGGTTTTTTGTATCTTTAATAAAGCCAACTATTTAATGATAAGCATAGCTGATTACTAACTTGCCCTTTGTATTATTTTATCGGGTATGTTTTGTTGTCAATTTGCAAATTGAATTTACAAACCGGTAATTAATCTATGTAAAAAGCGTTTAATGTAACATAATTGCGACTGAACCCGCAATATTCATCAGCATAGCCATTGTGATAATATTGTATAAAACCATGCGAATATGCTATATGAAATAACTTGCCTTATCACGCATATTTGAATTAAATAATTGCTAACCAAACTTATTGCCGGTTACCTAAATAGAATAGTTTATTCATCCTTGTAACAGCTTTGCTGAGTCGTTCGGCTAAATGGAGGATTTTTTTACTTAACAGGCAGTTATACAACACCGAAAAAATGAAAAAGGCTATTTTCCCAACGTTACTTTTAGCATTAATGTTCTGCCAATGCGTAATGGCGCAATACCCGCAAATCCCGAAATCAGTACAGGAAGCATCTGATGCGTTGATCAAAGAAACTTACCGTAAATCCGACTCTGCATGGGCGGTTGCTTTCCCCATTGTTGATTATGATATGCGGCATGGCAAACCATACGTGCCATGGGCCGCACGCCCGGATGATTTGCCACAGGCAAGTATATTGGCTTTCCCTGGCGCCGAAGGCGGTGGCGCTTACAGCTTTGGTGGCCGTGGTGGCAAGGTATATGTTGTAACCAACCTGAATGATAGTGGCCCCGGCAGTTTGCGCTGGGCCTGTGAGCAAGGTGGTGCACGTATTGTTGTGTTTAACATTGCCGGTATCATCCGTATCAAGTCGCCAATTATTGTTCGGGCGCCGTATATCTCTATCGAGGGCCAGAGCGCGCCGGGTGATGGCGTTTGCGTTGCAGGAGAATCATTCTGGGTAAATACGCACGACGTAGTTATCCGCTACATGCGTTTCCGCAGAGGTGAAACTAATGTTGGCCGCAGGGATGATGCGTTAGGTGGCAACCCGGTAGGTAACATCATTGCCGACCACGTTTCGGCAAGCTGGGGTCTGGATGAGAACTTCTCTATGTACCGCCACATGTATGATCCCGGCGATGGCTCTAAGGAGGAAAAGCATGGTACGGCTAATATTACCGTTCAAAATTGTATTTACTCAGAAGCTTTAGATTACTGGAACCACTCTTTTGGCAGCACCACAGGTGGCGAGAATAGCTTATTGATACGTAACCTTTGGGCAGATAATACCGGTCGTAATCCATCAATAGGGTGGAACGGCGTTTATAACTTTGTAAACAATGTGGTATTCAACTGGCACCACCGCTCAATGGATGGCGGCGATTATACTTCGCATTTCAATATCATCAATAACTATTTTAAACCAGGACCGGTTACGCCAAAAGATGAGCCAGTTGGCCATCGTATTTTGAAACCTGAATCGGGCCGCAGTAAACTGAAAGAAAAATATTTTGGCCGTGCCTATGTAAATGGCAACATTATGGAAGGCAACGAGCGTGTAACTAAAGACAATTGGGATGGCGGTGTTCAGGTTGAAGGCGAAGGCGGTAAAGAATTGGCTGATGCGGGTAAGTATAAAGATTACATGTATGCCGATCATCCGTTCCCGTTGCCGGCTCCTATTACTATTTTACCTGCCCAGGCAGCGTACAAATATGTTTGCGATAATGCAGGTGCTACCCTGCCCGTTCGCGATGCGGTAGATAAACGTATAACAGAACAGGCCCGTACCGGGAAGATCACTTACAAAGAAATGCAAACCGATACCGATTTCCAGTTCAAGGTGCGTAAACTGCCTAAAGACTCTTATAAATTGGGTATTATCACCGCCCCATGGCAGGTGGGTGGTTATCCTGAATATAAAGGTGTGCCTTATAAAGACAGCGATAACGACGGTTTGCCTGATGATTGGGAACTATCACATGGTTTAAATCCAAAAGACGCTTCCGATTCGGCAAAACCGGCTAAAAACGGAGGTGGTTATACCAACATCGAAGTATATCTGAATACCCTGGCCGAAAAAGGGCAGCAACCACTACCGGCAACTAAAAAGTAATACATTTTTATATCCGATACTATGTTTCTTCAACAGAAACTTAAGCCATACTTAACCACTTGCCTGCTGGCAGGTGGTTTATGTTTGCATTTTGCTGTATACGCGCAAAAGCCAAAAGTTATAAAACCACAACCACCCGTAGCCGAAAGCAAGGATGGTAAACTGATTTATGCTGCCGATGCCAATGGCGACCGCATTCCCGATTTTTCGTATTGCGGATATATGGCTTCTGAGAAAGCGATACCGAACGCGCCTGTAAAAGTTGTAGTTCCGGTTAAAAAGGGCGATGCTACCGTTCGCATACAAGCCGCGCTTGATTACGTGGCGGGGTTACCTGTGGGTAAAGATGGTATTCGCGGCGCGGTATTGTTAGAAAAAGGTAAATATGATGTTTTAGGGACTCTGGTGATCAATGCATCCGGCGTTATCCTTCGCGGAAGCGGGAACACACTGGAGGGCACTGTAATGGTTGGCGGCGGAACCGACCGCGCGACGCTGATTAAAATGCTTGGTAAAAATGATAAACACAACGACAGCCCGGTTAAGATAACCGATGCTTACGTTCCGGTAAACGCTACTGAAATTAAAGTTGCCGCCAATAAGTTTAAAGTTGGCGATATGGTAACCATTCATCGCCCAAGCACACAGGCATGGATTGAGAAACTGGGCATGGTAACCTTTGGCGGTGGCTTATCTGCTTTAGGGTGGAAACCCGGCCAGCGCGATATTTATTGGGACCGGAAAGTTGTAGCCGTTAAAGGCGATGCGGTAACCTTAGATGCACCATTAACTACAGCTTTAGATTCTGCATATGGGGGCGCTACTATATCAGCTTTTACATGGTCGGGCCGTATCAGCCAGGTTGGTATCGAGAATATTCAGTTGCGCTCATACTACGACGAAGCAAACGCCAAAGATGAAGCTCATCGCTGGATGGCTATCACCATTGAGAATGCCGAAGATGCCTGGGTACGCCAAATGGTGTTCAAGCACTTTGCAGGTTCTGCCGTAAATGTTTTAGAAACTGCGCAAAGGGTTACAGTTGAGGATTGTAAATCATTATCGCCGACATCAGAAATTGGCGGCCAGCGCCGTTATGCTTTTTTAACCACCGGGCAGCAAACGTTATTTCAACGTTGTTATTCCGAGTTTGGGTATCACGATTTTTCGGTAGGATATTGTGCTGCCGGGCCTAATGCTTTTGTGCAATGTAACTCATGGCAATCGCAAAGCTTTAGCGGGGCTATTGATAGCTGGGCATCGGGTGTATTGTTCGATATTGTAAATGTTGATGGTAATAACATCAGCTTCAAAAACCGCGAGCAGGATGGCCAGGGTGCAGGATGGAGCGCGGCAAACAGCTTGTTATGGAATTGTACCGCCGCCCGTGTAGATTGCTACCGGCCGCCAACCGCTCAAAACTGGGCATTTGGTACATGGGCACAATTTGGCGGCGATGGCTACTGGAGCGATTCGAACAATAGCATCAGTCCGCGCAGTTTTTACTATGCGCAGCTAAGCGACCGTTTAGGGAAAGACAAAGCCGAACCATTGGCCCAAGTATTTCCGTTAAATACAAATGCCACCAGCAGCCCCTCGGTTGCCGAAGCGGAGCGGTTGATAGCCTTATACAAAAAGCCGCAAAAGCACTTAACCGATTGGATAGACGAGGCCAGTCAGCGCAACTCGATAAACATCAGTACAGGCGGCGCCAAAACCATTGATGAGATTGGTTATAAAGAACCCGCACCTGTTGTCAAAGCCGCACCTATGCAGGTATTAAACGGCTGGCTGGTTCGGGGTAACGCGGTATTGACCGGCAAACATTACGACTCGCCGTGGTGGATGGGTACTACGCGTCCCGATTTCATCAAACAATCAAAACCATCGGTAACCCGCTATGTGCCGGGTAGGACAGGTACAGGTTTAACTGATGACCTTGACGAGATGACCGATAAAATGGTTAAAGATAATGTGTTGGTTTACGAACATAATTACGGTTTATGGTATGATCGCCGCCGCGACGACCATGAGCGCATCCGCCGTGCCGACGGTGAAGTTTGGCCGCCATTTTACGAATTGCCCTTTGCCCGCTACGGCGGTAATGAAACCGGCTGGGATGGTTTAGGTAAATACGATCTCACTAAATACAACAAATGGTATTGGAGCCGTTTAAAACAGTACGCCGATCTGGCTGATGAAAAAGGCTTGGTGCTAATCCATCAAAACTACTTCCAGCATAATATTATCGAAGCGGGCGCGCACTATGTTGATTTCCCCTGGAGAACGGCAAACAATGTTAACAACACCAGTTTCCCTGAGCCGGTTCCGTTCGCGGGCGATAAGCGGATATTTATGGCCGAGCAGTTTTATAACGAAAAGGATCCCGCGCTCACCAATCTGCATACCGCGTTCATCAACCAATGTTTAAATAATTTTAAAGATAATACAGGTGTTATCCAGCTTATTGCCGAAGAATACACCGGTCCGCTGCACTTTGTACAGTTTTGGGTGGATAACATCAAAAACTGGGAGCAGGCAAATAACCGCAAAGAGATCATCGGCCTGAGCACAACAAAAGATGTACAGGACGCGATACTGACCGACCCGGCCCGAGCCTCAGTTATCAACGTGATCGATATTAAATACTGGCATTACCAGGCTGATGGTTCGGCTTATGCACCGCTTGGCGGTCAGAGTTTAGCGCCCCGCCAGCATGCCCGTAATCTGAAACCGAAAGCCACATCGTTCGAGCAGGTGTATCGCGCTGTAAGCGAGTACCGCACCAAATATCCCGATAAGGCAGTAATGTATAATGCCGATAGTTATGATACTTATGGTTGGGCGGTGTTTATGGGTGGCGGTTCGCTGGCCGTTGTGCCGAAAGTGGATAATCCTAAATTTGCAAAAGCAGCTGCCGCAATGCAGCCATTTCCGCTTCCCGAAAATCAAAAAGGGCAATATGCTTTAGCAAACTATATGGTGGGTTACATTGTCTATAATAATTCAAATCAGCCTATTCATTTTAACGCATCCAAGTTATCCGGCGAGTTAACAATTCACTGGATCGATCCTAAAAACGGAAAAATAATTAAAGAAGGTGAAACCATGATGGGAGGCCAGGATGTAGAATTAAAGGCACCGCAGGGTGGGGCAATTATTATGTGGCTATCAACTAAACAAAATTAGAGAAAACCAATGTATAAAAGAATTTGTGGCATTGCCGTATTAGCACTCATCTGCTTCGCTTTTACAGTAAGTAACCAAGGTGGGCCAAGTCCGTTAAAAATATCGGCCAATCATCGTTATTTCACTACTTCGGATGGTAAACCATTTTTTTGGTTGGGCGATACAGGCTGGCTGCTCTTCTCGAAACTAAACCGGGAAGATGCCGAAAAGTACCTGGAAGATCGCCGTAAAAAAGGTTTTAATGTGATACAGGTAATGGTGCTGCACACCGTAGGTGTGGTTAATGCCTACGGCGATTCTGCATTGATCAATAAAAATGTAGCGACACCACGCACTACACCCGGTAACTCGCCTGGTGACAAACAAGCTTATGATTATTGGGATCATGTAGATTATATTGTTGACCTTGCCGCAAAAAAAGGTATCTATATCGCCATGGTTCCCGTTTGGGGATCGAACGTGAAAGAAAGGCACGTTAACCAGTCGCAGGGACATGCTTATGCTGAGTTTTTAGCAAAGCGTTATAAAGATAGACCTAATATCATCTGGATGAATGGTGGCGATGTTCCCGGAGGTGATTCTATTAAAGTTTGGCGGGCTATTGGTTCAACACTGCACCATGTTGATCCGGGGCACCTTATTACTTTCCACCCGAGGGGCAGAACCCAATCCTCTATCTGGTTTCATAACGATAGCTGGTTAAGCTTTAACTGCTTTCAATCGGGGCATCGTAATTACGCCCAGGATACATCAAAAAAAGACTTTCAATACGGCGAGGATAACTGGAAATACGTTAACGTAGATTACAAAAAACTACCAATAAAACCAACATTAGATGCCGAGCCATCATACGAAGGCATTCCGCACGGCCTGCACGATACCACACTTGCCCGCTGGACGGCCGCAGATGTGAGGCGCTATGCCTACTGGTCGGTTTTTGCAGGGGGCTGTGGTTATACCTATGGTAATAACTCGGTAATGCAAATGCATAAATTGGGCGAAAAGAATGCTTCATACGGTGCTAAAGCAGCATGGTATGATGCTATCAATGATCCCGGCGCATCGCAAATGCAATACATTAAAAAGCTGATGCTATCACGCCCGTACTTTGGTCGCGTGCCCGATCAATCACTTATCGTCGCTGCAAAGCAAGGAAAAAAATACAATTACCTTATCGGGACAAGAGGCGTGAACTACGCTTTCATCTATACCTATAACGGTCGCGATATCCCGGTTAATTTAGGTAAGATACAAGGCGCCAAAGTGAAAGCATCATGGTATGATCCCCGTACGGGAGAAACCAAAACTATCGGTACCTTCCCGAACACGGGCACCAAAACCTTTAAGCCCGCAGGCCAAGTAGTAGACGGGAATGATTGGGTATTGATACTGGATAAAGCATAAAAATGAAGAAAGCAGCGATCATATTCATATCCGCTATTTTGCTGGCATCATGCTCGGCGAAGAAGGACGTGTATATGTTTACCTCGTTCCATGAGCCGGCTACCGATGGGCTGCGCATGCTGTACAGCTTTGATGCCTACCATTGGACCGACCTGAATAAAGTGTTACTAAAACCCGAAGTAGGAGACAAGGTAATGCGCGACCCATCCATAGCGCAAGGCAAAGATGGCGTGTTCCATTTGGTATGGACATCAGCCTGGACAGGCGGCAAAGGCTTTGGCTATGCTGATTCGAAAGACCTGGTGCATTGGTCGCAACAAAAACTCATTAACGTAATGGAGGACGAGCCAGCCGTAGTGAACGTTTGGGCGCCTGAGATATTTTATGATGATGATAACGATCAGTTTATCATCGTTTGGGCATCTACCATTCCCGGCCGTTTTCCAGTGGGTACGGAGACAGAGAACAATAATCACAGGTTGTATTATACCATTACCAGGGATTTTCAAAATTTCTCGAAAGAAAAACTATTTTACGACCCCGGTTTCAGCGCTATTGATGCCGAAATCATCAAACGTGGTAAAAACGATTATGTGATGGTGGTGAAAGATAATACGCGGCCTAACAGGAATATTAAAGTGGCTTTTGCAAGCAATCCGCTTGGCCCTTACAGTGCAGCATCGGCACCGTTTACTGATAATTTTACCGAGGGCCCAACCGTTGCTAAAGCAGGTGATAATTACCTGATCTATTATGATGCTTACCGCGAAAAGATATTTGGCGCGCAAGTTACTACCGATTTTAAAACATTTACCAATATAACCAAACAAGTGGATGTACCCCAGGGGCATAAACACGGCACCATATTTAAAACAACCAAAAAGGTTTTAGATAATTTAAAACAAGTACCTTAATTGTTAAATAATTAAGGTTTTATGATGAAGATGAGAGGCATTTATAATATCGCATTATTGATAGGCGCTTGCTGTAGTTTTACAATTACGCAAGCGCAGGATACCGTGCATTATACCGGCACAACCCTGGTAAATGTGGATTATCATCATGGGCAATTGAGCCCGGCAATGGGCGTGCATAATATGCAGGTATTTCGCGCTAACCGTGAGCATCCCGAAAAGGCAGACGGCTTTGGCTTTACCTATAACCATGCGCCCATGCTGGCCTACTGGAACAATACTTTTTATGTAGAGTACCTGAGCGATAAGGTAGGCGAAAGCATCCCACCTGGGCAAACGCTCGTTATCACTTCTAAGGACGGGCAGAGCTGGTCGAAACCAACGGTGGTTTTCCCGCAATATAAAATACCCGATGGCACCACCAAAGAAGGACACCCCGGCGT
>Ga0070659_100000696_pt1 | contig 24473 bp, 30 predicted proteins | sample KBSC23metaG_FD_64666 | JGI IMG/M metagenome (GOLD analysis project Ga0070659, IMG submission 64666) | Corn rhizosphere microbial communities from Kellogg Biological Station, Michigan, USA - KBS C2-3 metaG | ecosystem: Host-associated > Plants > Roots > Rhizosphere > Soil ... | reverse complement strand
TCCGAACCCGCAGCGGACCAGCGCTCCGTATCGATCGCGCGCAGCCGGAACGTGCGCGCTGCATCGCCAGCGGGGCGCACGTCGAGTTGTGCGTCCAGCACGCCGCCGGTAGCGACGGCGCGCTGGCTCCAGGTGGACTGGAAGCGCGCAAGGTCAGTCGCCGGATCGCCCTTCGCGGCACCCGCCCCAAGCTTGCCGGCAAGCGACGCCTTCAAGGTCTTCAGGTGGCCGCTTGCCGTCTCGACAAACGCCAGCGCGCGCTGCACGCCCGTCACCTGTTCATTCAGATGCGATTGACGGGCGGTGAAGACGGCCGTTGCCCCTGGCGCGCGCGGGCGCTGGATGCCCACGGGCGCCGCTTGCGCCTGTGCGGGCTTGGCGGCTGCCGCCGTAGCCCGCTGCGCGCGGGCGGCCTCCGCGCCATGCTGGGTGCTGCCGGTGGCGGCGTGGCCCAGCGTAGCCGGAGACAGACGTTCAGCCGCAGTCGTCGTCAGTCGCACAGTCATGGCGCCGGCCTCAGATGGCGTCAAACAGCGAGAGCTGCTTCATGCGGCCGTAAATTTCATACGTGCCCTTCATCGCGGTCATGTAGTTGGTCAGCTTGTCGTAGGCCTCGGCCATGTCGAGCTCGCCCACAAGGCTGGCGGCCTGGCCGTTGGCGATCAATTGCGCCTCGTGGTTGCTGCCCATCAGTTCAAGCGTGTTCTGCGCGCCGCCCAGGTGCGCGATCTTTGCGGCGAGTGCGTCGATGCCGCCCTTGGACACGGCATCCAGCGCCTCGGTCAGCACCGCGCGCACGGTTGGGCTGTTCGGGTCGACATTCGGATCGGCCATGGTGTCGACCGCCGTTTCCAGCTTGTTCAGCACGTCGGCCAACTGGCTGATGGTGACGTTCGCGCTTTGCGTGACGCCGTTGCCGATCACCACCTGCTGTGTTTCTTCGTTGCCGACAAACGTGTAGCGGCTGCCGGCCGGCGCAGCGGGGTCGTAGGCAATGGGTGCGGTGCCGGTGGCCGTGCCGGAGAACAGGTAGTTGCCGTCGCTGTCCTTGGCGTTGGCGGCGTTCACCAGGCTGTCGAGCAGCGTGCGCAACGGGCCGGCCATCGCGTTCAGGTCGGCCGCGCTACGGCTGCCGTCGGCCGCAGCGAGCAGCGTGTCGTGCGCAGACGTGGCGGTGTCGAGCATGCCATCCAGATGCGCCTCGTTCTTCTGCAGGCGCACGGTCAGCGTGTCGATGTTCTTCTGGTAACGCGACAGCACCGAGCTATCGCGTTCGAGCAGCAGCAGGCGCACGGCGGCGATGGGGTCGTCCGACCCACGCTGCACGCGCTGCCCCGTGCTGATCTTCGACATCAGATCGGCGACCTTGCGGTTCGACGCTTGCAGGGTCGCAAGCATCATGTTGCTGGTTTGCTGGTTGGCGATGCGCATGGTGTCGTCCTCAGAATGCGTTGATCGTCGCGTCGAACAGTTCGCCCGCCACGGAAATGACTTTCATATTGGCCGAGTAGATCTGCATGAACTCGGCAATGTTGACGGCCTCTTCGTCCATGTTGACGCCCGACACAGCCAGCCATGCCTCTTCCGATTGCTTGCGCACTTCAGTGGCCATGGCGAGCATCGACTGGTTCTGCTGCGCTTGTGCGCCCAGCTTGCCAACCAGCTGCGTGTAGCCATCGCCAAGCGAAACTTCACCAAAACCGGGCAGCGTGATCTTGGTGCTGCGCAGTTCGATCAGCTTGAGCAGGTTGTCGCTATTGCCGGGCGCATTCGGGTCGGCCGAGAAGCCGAGTTGATCGGGCGTGAGGCTGTTGACCTCCATGCGCCCCGTGGCCGGGTCGAACGTGAACAGCGGCTGGCCGGGCCGGCCGTCCATGCCATAGCCCTGCGTGAGTTGATCGTTGAAGCGCGTGGCGATCTCTTCGGCCAGTGTGCGGACGGCCTCCATCTGCGGCAGCAGCGTCTCTTCGGCAAACGTGAACAGGCCGCCGAGCGCGCCACCCACCTTGGTGCCGTCCAACGGATACTGCGTGCCGCCCAGTTCCAGCGACAGGCTGAATGTGCCGTCACCCTGCGTCTGCACGCTCACCTTGCCGACCTGGTTGCCGGAGACGAGCGGCGTGCCGCTTTTCAGGTTCACGTCGACCGTGCCGTCGGGCTGGCGCACGGTGCGGATTTCCACCAGCGCAGCGAGTTGGTCGATGGCCTGGTCGCGTTGGTCGATCAGCTCCGACGGCGCGCCGCCCGTGGCTTCCGCATCGGCAATGCGGCGGTTCAGGTCGGCAATCGATTCAGAGATGCCGTTGATCTGGCTGGCGGTGGCCTCGCTCTGCTGGCGCAGCGTGTCGAGCTGCGTGCGCATGGCCTGCTGCAGGTTGTTGAAGCTGGTTGCCAGGCCGCCGGCAGCCATCAGCACCTGCTGGCGCAACGCGGGGTTGGTCACGTCGGCGCTCACCTCGTCCAGCGCGCCGAAAAAGCGGTCCATCGCCATCTTCACGCTGCCGTCTTCCAGGCCCATCACCTCTTCCAATTGCTTGAAATACGATTCGGCCGCGCCGAACTGTCCGGCCGGACCGTTGGCCGCCCACTTCTGCTGCGTCTTGTAGTTGTCGGCAAAGCGGATGAGCGAGGAGACCTCCACGCCGCCGCCCACGCGCGCCGTCATCATCACGCCCTGGCGCGTGTAGCCCGTGGTCAGCAGGTTGGCGGTGTTGCGCGCCGACATGTTGAGCGCCGCCTGCGCGGCGAGCGAGCCGGAAAGTCCAATGCGTGTGATGCTCATGATGTGCGTGGTCCCGTGATCGGTTAGGGGTTGTGCTTCGTGGGCAACGTGTCTGCGGGCAGCATCTGCGTGATCAGCGTGTCGGCAATGCCGAATGCGCGCTGGCGCGCGATGGCGTCGGCCACCGTGCGGTTCGCGTGTTCCATCATCGCGTCGCCCGTGGTGTCGGCAAAGCCGCTGCTTTCCTTCATCTGGTCGGTCGTCTTCTTCATCTCGTTCAGCAGTTGCGCGATGAAGAGGCTTTCAAACTGCACGGCGGCGGCTTCCACCTTGGCGCGGTAGGCCGGGTCAGACGGCTTGACGGCTGCGTCATTGCCGCCCAGGGCTTGCATGCCTGCGTCGGGTCGGGAAATCGGGAAAGCATTCGGCGTCATCGTTGCGTCCTCTCGGTCTTCGGTCAGATCACCACCAGCTCACCCGTGAGCGCGCCCGCTTCAGAGAGCGCTTGCAGGATCGCCATCAGGTCATCTGGCGTGGCGCCGGTGCGGTTGATCGTGTCGACAATCGACTGCAGGCTCGCGCCCTGTTTCCACTGGAAGGCGTTGCCGCCTGCCTGCGAGACGTTGATCTCGCTGATGGGTGCGGCCACCGTGTCGCCGCGTCCAAACTCGTTCGGCTGGCTGACGGCCGTGCCCTCAGCAATCGTCACCTTCAGCGAGCCGTGCGAGACGACGGCCGGTTTGACCGTCACCCCCTGACTGATAACGACGGTGCCGGTGCGCGAGTTAAATACGATGCGCGGCGTCTCCGCACCCTGGCCCACCTTGATGGCGTTCAGCCGTGCCACAAAGGCCACGCGCTCGCGCGGCGTTTGCGGGGCCACCACGTCCACCGACGTGGCATCGGCCACATTGGCCACACCGCCGCCAAATGCGGTGTTGATGGCATCGACAATGCTGGTGGCCGTCTGGAAGTTCGGCCGCTTGAGGTTCAGGCGCACGGTGGGCGTGCTGGCGAAATCGGTTTCGACTTCACGCTCGATCGTGGCGCCCTTCGGGATCCGGCCGGTGGTGGGCGTGTTGATGGTGACGCTGGAGCCGCTGCGGCCGGTGGCGTTCATGCCCGGAATGACGAGGTTGCCCTGCGCCAGCGCGTACACCTCACCGTCGGCCGCGCGCAGCGGCGTCATGAGTAGCGTGCCGCCGCGCAGGCTCTTCGCATCGCCCATCGACGAAACCGTCACGTCGATCATCTGGCCGCGCCGGTAGCCGGGCGGAAACGTTGCGCTCACCATCACGGCGGCCGCGTTGCGCGAGCGCAGGTTCACGTTCTCGGGCATGCGCGTGCCGAACTGCTTGAGCATGTTCGCCAGCGACTGCGTGGTGTAGCGCGCCTGCGTGCCGTCACCCGAGCCCGCCAGGCCCACGACGATGCCGTAGCCAACGAGCGCGTTTTCACGCACGCCTTCCACGTCGACGAGGTTGCCGATCGTCTGTGCCTGCGCGGCCGGTGCGATTGCACCAAGCGCTGCGGCCATCGCCATCGCGCATGCGGCCACAAAGCCGGTGAAGCGCGTTCGCTTGTTCGATTTCATCGTTGGCTCCTTTGCGTCAGAACGGCATCCACGGGCTGTTGAAGAAGCGCGTGAGCCAGCCGGGCTGGTTAGCATCGGCCAGCGAACCACGGCCCGCGTAGTGAATGCGCGCATTCGCCACGCGTTGAGAAGACACTCGGTTGTTGGCGTCGATGTCCGCGGCGCGCACATAGCCCGCAAGCCGCACCGTTTCTTCGCCCTGGTTGAGCACCAGGCGTTTCTCGCCGCGCACCTGCAGCAGGCCGTTGGGCAGCACACGCTGCACCACCACCGTGACGGAGCCGCGCAACATGTTCTGCTGCGAACTGGAACCCGTGCCATCAAAGCCGCGCTTGGCGCCCAAGGTTGCATCCAGCGGCAGTTCCACACCAAACACCGATGGCTTGCTTGCGCTCACGCTGCTGTTCTTGCCGACTTGCGTGCCGCTCTTCTTGCTCGCCTGCGTGGTTTCATCCAGCTCCACGGTCAACACGTCGCCGGCGCGAAAGGCGCGCACATCCGACGTGAGCGACCAAGCCTGCCCCGCCACCATCACGCCGCCCGCCGTGCCACGGTGCACTTCAAATGCGGTATCGGGCATGTCGTCCACTTCGGGCGAGCGGTCGTAGTCGTGCAGCGGACCGGTTGCGCAGCCCGCCAGCACAGCCAGCGCGGCGCACGAAACCAGCAAGCGGAGCAGGCGAGCGGCGTTCATCATCGTGCCGCCTGTGACAGGTACTGCATCATGTTGTCCGCCGCCGACAGCACCTTGGTGTTCATCTCATAGGTGCGCTGCGCGCCAATCATCTCGACCATCTCTTCCACGGCCAGCACGTTGGAGCCTTCCAGCGCGCCCTGCTTGAGCGTACCAGTGCCGTTGATGCCGGGTTCGCCCTCAGTCGGCGCGCCGCTGGCGACGGTTTCGGCATACAGGTTGTCGCCCAATGCCTGCAGGCCGGCGGGGTTCAGAAAGCTGGCGAGCTGCAGTTGGCCCACTTCCGTGGGCGTAGCGCCCGCAGCGGCCGTCACCGACACCACGCCGTTCTCGCCGATGATGATGGCGGTGGCTTCAGGCGGTACGTCGATGGCTGGCACGATGGGCAGCCCCTGCGCATTCGTCAGACGGCCCTGCTCGTTCAAGCGCAGTTGGCCGGCGCGTGTATAGCCGATCTCGCCGTTCGCCATTTCCACTTGCAGGAAGCCGTTGCCGACGATGGCCACGTCCAGCGACTGGCCCGTCGTCTGCAGCGCGCCGTTGGTGAACACCTTCTGCGTGCCCGCCAGCCGCGTGCCGTTGCCAAGCTGCACGCCTGGGCCGGTCGCGTTGTCGGCCACCTGTGCGCCGGGTTGCTGTTCGGTGCGATAGAACAGGTCTTCAAACACCGCGCGATCGCGCTTGTAGCCGACCGTGTTGACGTTGGCGAGGTTGTTGGCAATCGCCTGCAGTTTGGCGTCCTGGGCCTGAATGCCCGTCTTGCTGATCCACAATGCGTGATTCATGGTTGATTTCTAGCCTTTAGCGTTACTGGTTGATCCGCTGCACTTATCCGCGGATAAGGCGGTTGCCGGTATCGGCCATCTCGTCGGCCACCTTGTAGAGCCGCATCTGCATCTCGAACGAGCGCGTGAGCGACATGGTCTGCATCATTTCTTCCACGGCGGAGACATTGCTGCCCTCCAGGTGACCGGCCTTGACGGTGACGGTGTCATCAGCGCCGTATTCCGTGCCACTGCGCGAGACGACCAGGCCCTGTGCGTTCTTCACGAGATCGGTCGGCTCTGGATTCACCAGCAGCAGGCGGCCGACGTCTTGTGTGCGCGTTTCGCCGGCGGTAACGATGGAGATCGTGCCGTCGGCGCCGATCGTCACCGCGTCGTGCTCGGGCAGGACCACCGGGCCGCCGTCGCCCAGCACCGCGCGGCCATTGAGCGTGAGCGTGCCGTCGCCCTCGAGCACCAGCGCGCCGGCGCGCGTGTAAGCGGTGCCCTCGTCGGTTTCGACCGCCAGATAGCCGACGCCATCGATGGCGACGTCCAGCGCGCGGCCCGTTTCCGACAACTTGCCGGGCGTGTGATCGACATGCGTTGACGTGAGCGCCGCGTGATGGCGCGAGTCGTAGCCGTAGCCCGGCACGGCCTCGCTCGTAACGCTGGCCAGATCGGCACGAAAGCCGGTGGTCTGCGCGTTGGCGAGGTTGTTGGCCCGCACGTTGAGCGCGCGCAGCGAATGGTCTGCGCCCGTCATCGCGGTGTAGATGAATGCATCCATGGCGATCGCCTGTCGTTAGAGCGCCTGCATGAGCGTGCGCATCATTTCGTTTTCGGTCGACAGCACCTTGGAGTTGGCCTGGTAGTTCTGCTGCGCGCCCATCAGGTTGACCAGCTCGGCGGTCATGTCAACGTTCGATTGTTCGATGGCGCCCACGGCCAGCTTGCCCGCCGACCCCGCGCCCGGCATGCCGAACAGCGGCTCGCCCGTGGCGGCGCTGGCCTGCCAGCCCGTGCCGCCCACCGGCACCAGGCCGTCTTCGTTCTGGAACGTGGCAATGGCAATACGGCCCGCGGGCAGCTTCTTACCGTTGTCGTACTGCACTTCGATCGTGCCGTCTTCGGCCAGCGACACGCCCTGCACGTTGCCGGGGCGATAGCCATCTGCGCGGTTCTTGGAGGTGGTCTGGTCGCCCGCAAACATCGTGGTGCCTTCGTAGCTGATGGCGAGCGTGAGCGGTGCCGCGCCGGCGGGCGTACCCAGGTCCAGGTCCATGTTGCTGGTGGGCGAAACCAGCTTGCCGTGGTCGTCGAACGTCAGCGTGGCTGGCTTGCCGAGATCCTGGCCGTCCATTACGTAGTGCACGTCCATCTCGTTGCCCCGGCCTTTGACGAAGTACTGCGTGACCGTGTGTTCGCGGCCCAGCGAGTCATAGACGGTGGTGACCGACATGCCGTTGTACGAGCTGGGGTCGTCCGGGTTGAAGACCATGTTGGCCGGCGGGTCCCAGTCGGCGGACATGTTGCCGGCGTACGCCAACTCGCCGCTGGCCTGCGCGGGAATCGAGCCTGTCGGCACCTTCAGGTCACCCAGTGCGCCGGTCTCGCCGTAGCCCTGCACGCGGCGGCCCATGAAGTCGACCACGTTGCCGTTGGCATCCGTGCCGAACACGCCTGCGCGCGAGAACACCATCGAGCCATCGGTATCGCGCGTAACGAAAAAGCCCCGGCCCTGGATGGCCGCGTCCATGCCGCGCCCGGTGGGCAGGAAGCCGCCGGCAATATCCATCGACTGCGAGGTCGAGCCGATCGACACGCCAGACGGCATCGCGTTGATGTAGCTGGCCGCAAAGTTGGCGCGGCCGGACTTGAAGCCGAACGTGCCGCTGTTGGCGATGTTGTTGCTGATCTGGTTGAGCTGGCCATTGATGGCGTTGATGCCGGCCAGCGCGATGTTGAAGCTCATGACAGGAACCTCTTCAGGTAGGGAAGGTTGGAAGCAGAGGAATCGGGTGTGCCGCCGTCTTTTGCGCGGCCAAGGAATCGGGTGATATCGGCGGTGCTCACGTCGCCCACGCCGGCCACGGAAAGCACGATGCTGCCGTCGGCGGCCAGGCGCACGCCTTGCAGCTCGCCGGTCAGTTCAACGCCGGGCTTTTCGCCGGTGTCGGTGGAGACGCGCACCTTGTAGTTGCCGGGCGGCAGGTCGTGCTCTGCGGGGTCGATTTCAAAGTCGACCGCACCGGCTTCTTTCGGGCCGAGGTTGATCTTGTGTTCGGTGCCGTCGGGGCCGGTGAGGATGAGCTCCACATCGCCTGCCGACGAATCGAGGTTGAAGCCACCGCGCACGGTTTCGCCGTCCAGCTCCACCGAATCCGCACGCACGCGCACCAGCGAACCCACCTGCGAGCCAAGCGACACCACGAGCATGCTTTCCTGCATGGCGGCGGTGGCAGCGCTGATCTGCGCGAGCGTCTGCATGGCTTCCACCTGGCTCATCTGCGCGAACTGCGTGACGAACTGGCTGGCTTCCATGGGCGCGAGTGGATCCTGGTTCTGGATCTGCGCGATCAGCAGCGTGGTGAACATGTTCGACAGGCTGCCGGAATCGTTGTTGGCGCCCGGCAGCGATGCCCCATCGCCCACGCCGCTGTTGTTGGCGCCGTTGGCGCCGTTCGTACCGTTGTTCTGGATGTTCATCACGATCAGCCCTCGCCCATGCGCAGCAGGTCTTGCTGCATGCCCTTGATGCGTGTGAGCACCTCGGCATTGGTGGAAAAGGCGCGCGAGGCGGCCATCATGTCCGTCATTTCTTCGACGGCGCTCACGTTGGAGTAGAAGACCATGCCGTTCTCGTCGGCCAGCGGGTGGCCCGGCTCGTGGCGCGCGACCAGCGGGTCACTGGACTCGATCACGTCCAGCACCTGCACGCGCGCCCCGCCGTTCTGGAACACCGATGCGAACACCGGTTTGCGCGCGCGGTAGGCATCGGCCTCGGTGCCCGAGGTGCCGGCATTGGCGAGGTTGCTGGCGATGGTGTTCAGGCGCACGGTCTGTGCCGACATGGCCGAACCGGAGATCTGCGAAATCTCTTTGAAGCTCATCACACGTTCCCCGTAATGGCGGTCTTCAAGCCCTTGAGCTTCATGTTGATGAAGGTGAGGCTTGCCTGAAAATCCGCACCGTTCTGCGAGAACGCGGCCTGCTCAACGCCCAGCTCCACCGTGTTGCCGTCTTGCGCGGGGCGGCTCGGCACGCGGTATTTGGGTTGGCGGCCGTCAAAGTGCAGCGCGGCGTCAAAGTCGTTGTTGGCGAGCGCTTGGTCGAGGCTGGCGCGAAAGTCCAGATCGCGGGCCTGGTAGCCGGGCGTGGCTGCATTCGCCAGGTTCGAGGCGAGCAGCTTCGTGCGTTCGGCGCGCACCTTGAGTGCGGCGGAATGCACGCCCAGCGCGGTTTCGAGATTCAGTCCCATCTTGACTGCGTTCCTCCAGAAGGCGCCGCACGGGCGCTCCGGCGGCGGATTGGTTCATTGACAGACTGGAGGTTACGGGGCCGGAAACTGCCCGACGAAGATGTTGTACAGAGGTTTGATTGGGCGGCGCGATGCGGCTTGGCAGGCCGGTTGCCAGCGGTGGGCCGCCCTATAATCGAGCGCCCCTCCCCTTACGAGGATTCTTCATGTCCGCTACCGGTTTCACGCGGCCCGGCGTGCTGCTGATGGCCGCCGCGCTGCTCGTTGCACTCGTGCCCGCGCTCTCTCAGGCCCAGCAGCCCCGCGCTGTCTCCGATCCCGCCGTGCCGCAGGTGGAAGCGGCAGCGCAGGCCTGGCTCGACCGGTACATCGCCGATCACGCGTTCACCGATGCAACCGGCAGCGTGGCGGTTCAGCCGGCGCGGCGTGCTGCACCGGCATGCGATGCGCCATATGACATTGCTGCCGTGGAAACGAAGTCGCTCACGCGGCTGCGCTTCTCGGCACGCTGCCCTGGGCAGACGCGTGCCACTGCCTATGTCGTGCGCACCAGGCTGGAGGTGCCGGTCCTGATAGCCGCATCGGCGCTGCCGGCCAATCAGCCCATCTCGGAAGCCGACGTCGCACGCGAGGTGCGCGATATCGCCCCGATGCCCGATGCGCTGACGGACGCCGCCGCCCTCGCCAACCGCCGCACCCGGCGTGCGCTGAAAGCGGGCCAGGTGCTACAAGCACGCTTGTTGAAAGGCGCAGAAGCCGTCCGGCGCGGACAAGCCGTGCAGATCGTCGCCAACACCGGCCCAGTGGAAGTGACAGCAGCCGGCACCGCCATGCAAGACGGCGCCATCGACGACGTGATCCGCGTCAAGAACACCACCACCGGCAAGACGATCACCGCGCGTGTGACGGGCACAGGCACGGTGGAACCGGTTGGCTCGGTAAAAAAGTAGGGCCGCTTACCGCGCGATGCCGCGCACCTGGCTCACCACCTGCACCAGCTTGCTTTCGTAAGCTGGGTCGGTGGCATAGCCGCCGCGCTTGAGGCCGCGCGCGAAGGCGTTGGCATCGTCACCGGCATTGAGCGCGTGCGCGTAGCGCGGAGAGTTGGCCAGCAACGCCGCGTAGTCGCGGAAGGCGCCGGCATAGCCGGGGTACGCGCGGAAGCGCTCGACGACTTTGCTGGCGGTGGTGCCGTCGTAGTACTCGGTGGTGGTGGCCGCCACCGAGGCGCCACGCCAACCACCCGTGGCCTTGATGCCAAACAGGTTGTACGTGGTCTCGCCGCGCGCGTTGGTCAGCGGCTTGGCGCCCCAGCCCGACTCCAGCGCGGCGTGCGCGGCAATCAGTTCCGGCGCCGCGCCAATGGCCGCACCTGCGCGCCGCGCGTGCGGCATGATTTGCGCGAGGAAGGCGCGACGGTCTGCATCGGCCGCTGAACGCGTGACAAATGCTGCCGCGCTTGCGCCCTTTGCCTCGCCACGCTCCGCCTGCGCGGCCTGCTCGGTCTCTCGTGCGCGCAGCGCATCCATCCAGTGTGCTGCCTGCGATGACAACTGCGCCTCGCTCGTGCGGCTGAAGCCGTTGCGCACCGTGCCGCCAATGTCGCGGTTGAGCGATGCATACATCGAACGAAAACCCGCCGACGCAGCACCCAACTGGGTGGCGACGGCGGGTGCGCGCGGTGCCGATGCAGCGGCAGCCGGCGTGGCCGGATGGAAAGGCGCGCTGGGCGCGCTAGGCCGGAACATAGGTATGCCGCTCGCCGTGCAGCACGCGCTGCATCGCTTCGTACTGGCCGGCAAGCAGCGCACCGTTGCGTGACGCACGCGCCTGGCAGCGGGCGGCCAGCGTGTTCATCTCGGCGCAGCGCTCGGCCACGGCCTTGCGCTGCTCGGCGTGGCGTTCGCCCGCAAACACCTTGGCACCCAGCGCCTGAACCGCGCCCGGCACGTTGCCGAGCTGCTCGACGCGATACCGGCGGTGCAGATCGAGCGTGTCGACCTCGCCGGCAATCGACTGGGCGAGCGTGCCGAGCGCCAGCGTATCGATGCGCAGCGCGGCGGCAAACTGGTCGTCGAGCAACTGCTCGAGCTTGCGGTAGCCGACGCAGTCTGCAACGAGGTCGGCAAACAGTTGGCGCGGGTTGCCTTTGCGTGTCATTCAGTGCCTCCGTGGTAGCGCAGGATTACGCCTGCGAGCTTGGCCGCGTTGAACTGGATCTCACCGGCATCCATCGCGGCGCGAATCTGTGCGACGCGGGCAGCGTCCACTTCCGGCGTATCCGAAAACGCGGCGCGTGCGGCTTCCACGGCTTCGCGGTCGCGGCTGCGGCGGTCCACTGCCTCGGCGGCGGTCACCGCGTGCGTGCGCGGCTGGCCCTCATTGCGCGCGACGATTTCGGTATCGTGAACGGCGGTTTGTCCGCCCAGGTTTGCGATTCGCATGGTTTCACCTAACGGCCCGGTGGGCCTTCAAAGTCATTCGGTCATTGCACCTGCATCAACCAGACGACCGGCCGCCGGGTTTTGTTAAATCGGAATCGAAATCGGCAACGGGCTGCGACTCAGCGGCCCCGATCTCCACCGTCTGTGCGCCAGACGCCGCACCGGCGGACACGGCATTCACGCCCTCCACCAGCGGCACGACCTGATCTGGCACGCCGAACATCGCCTGCATGGCCTGCGCACGCTGCGGCGTCAGCACGAGAAACTCGATGCGCCGGTTGACGGCGGCACGCGGGTCGTCCGACAGCGGTGCGCGATCAGCCATGCCAATCACCTGCAGCACCTGGGCGGAGGCCATGCCGCCACCCAGCAACACGCGCCGCGCCGACATCGCCCGGTCACCCGATAGATGCCAGTTCGAGCGCGCGCCAATACCGAAACCGCGATATGGCACCGAATCGGTATGGCCGATCACCAGCAGCGGGTTGCCGACCGCGCCCATCAGCGCACCGAGCTTGGCCAGCAGCGGCCGGAACGGCTCGCTGGGCGTGGCGCCACCGCGCACGAATACGCCTTGCCCATCAGTGTCGTGCAGCATCACGCGCAGACCGACCGGCGTGACGATGGCTTGCAGGTTGTCGCGCAGGCCGGCCTCGTCGGCCAGGGTGCGCACACGTTCGGCGAGCGCATGCAACGCATCGGACGTGGCTGCCGGTTGATTCGGCGGTGTCGCATCCGACACGCGCGCTGGCGTGCTGTCCGGATGCACATTGATCTGGAACACCTTCGATGCGCTGTCGAACATGCCCGCGCCGCCTTCGTACACAGCGCCGTCGGCCATTTCGACCAGCTTGGCGCGGGCCTCTTCTTCATCGCGCGCACCCAGCACCCACAGCAGCAGGAACAGGCACATGAGCGCGAGGCAGAAATCGGCAAACGCCACCTTCCACGTGCCGCCGTGGTCGTCGTCATGGGCTTTGCGGGCGGCGCGCTTGACGATGGTTTCGCCATGTTCGCCACGGCGGGCGCCCTTGTTCGCCCCGCGGCCACCGCGGCCGGACCGCTCGGCAGGCGCGGCGAGGGCATCGACTACGGGGATGGCGAGTTCGGCTTCGGCGTTCATGCGGGGGCTCCGTCAAGCTCACCAATCCACGCCTCCAACTGCACGAAGCTCGGCTTGTTGGTGAGCTGCACCAGACGGCGCCCGGCATCGATGGCAAGCAACGGCGGCTTGCCGGCGGCAAACGCAATCAGGGCCACCTTCACGCACTCCAGGTCGGACACATCGGTCTTGACCACTTGCTTGATCAGGCTCGACAGCGGATCGAACACGCCATAGCAAAAGAAGATGCCGATGAACGTGCCGATCATGGCGGCGGCCACTTTCTCGGCCAGCTCGCCGGCGCTGGCGCCTTCGTTGATGCTGTTCATCGCCATCACCACGCCCAGCACCGCAGCCACGATGCCGAAGCCCGGCATGGCATCCGAAATCTTCTTGAGCGAGCGCGAAGGCTGCTCCAGGTCTTCATGGATGGCGACCAGTTCCTGCTCCAGCACGCTTTCCAGCTCGTGCGCACTGATCTTGCCCATGGCCATCAAGCGGAAGTTATCGACGATGAAAGCGAGCAGCACGTGGTCCCCCAGGATGAGCGGATAGCGCTGGAACAGCGGGCTCTCGTGCGGAGCTTCGACGTGCTGGTCGAGCGCCTTCAGGTCACGCCCGAGGCTGAGCAGCTCATACATGAGCAGCAGCAACTGGCGTTGGAATTCGTTGTTGGCGGTGCGGCGGCGCAGCGTCATGACCTTGCGCAACTGCACCCACATCTCCTTGAGCACGTGGCTCGGGTTGCCGAGCACCAGCGAACCCACTGCCGCGCCGAGGATGATCAGCAGCTCCACCGGTTGCCAAAGCTTGCTGAAATCGCCGCCCATGAACATGAAGCCGCCGAATACGCAGGCGAACACGATCCCGATGCCGAATATCTGTTGCATGATCTTTTCCCGTCTGGCCGCTGCGGGCGCCCCGTGAAGCACCGCAAGCGGGTGGTCAATGCTGTGCGAGATGCATGCGCATCTTCGTCAGCGCCTTCTTGTTGATCTGGCACACGCGTGCCGTCGTCAGACCCAACACCGCGGCAATCTCCGCCTGGTTCAGGTCGAATTCGTAATAGAGCTGGATCACTTTCTGCTCGCGCGCGTCCAGCGTGCCGAGGGCCTTCTCCAGGTCGCGGCGCTTGAGCACCGTATCCTCCGGGCCGTCTTCGCTGCCGTAACGGTCGACGCCTTCTTCCAGCAGGGCGTCAAAGCTGACAAACGCCTCGGCGCTGTCGTCGAGTTGGAGCTGGTCATAGGCGTCGCCGTCAATGTCGAGCGCGTCGCACAGCTCTTCGCGGCTGGGCTCGCGGCCCAGCGTGCGGCGCAGCTCGCGCTCGGCCGATCGCATCTTGTGCGCACCCTGGCGGGCCGAGCGCGTGCGCCAGTCCTGGCGGCGCAGCGCATCGAGCATGGCGCCGCGCACGCGCACCAGCGCAAAGTGCTGGAACTCGTCGTCGGGCTCGCCATAGCGGCGCAGCGCTTCGAGCAAGCCCATCAGGCCGAGCTGCTCCAGGTCTTCCGGCTCCATCACGCCGGCCGATTGCGAGCTGAGCTTGCGCACGGTGCGCTTGACCAGCGGCGCGTACTGCGCCATCCACCGCGCCTCGTCGGCCGCTGACATCTGCTGGCTCGCGCGCTGGATCGTTGTGTATTCGGTATGGGTGGAGGCATTCATCGCGTTCAATCCATCATGACCTTCGTCACCAGCACCTGATCGAACGGCATGCGCCGCGCCGATCCGTAGACGCTGGCGTATTCACCGGTCAGCACCTGAGCCAGTTCGGCGGGGCGCATGCGCACCACATCGGCCGGCGTGCGCTCGGCCAGCGTGCGATACGCCGCGGCGCGCAACATCGGCAGGTGTTCTTTCACCTGCTTTTCGCGCTTGGCGTCGGACGTGGCAAACGCCAAGTCCATCATCAGATAGTGCGGGCGCGAGCCGCCTTCGTTGCGCAGCATCACGACCAGCTTGTCGAGCGGCACGTAGCGGGTGGTGTCGGACACTTCCAGGCGCGCGGGCCGGGTGTCTTCGTCGACAGCGGCCTTGCCGGTTCCTTTCATCGCGAAGGCCGTTGCGCCGGCCGCTGCCAGGGCGGCTACGGCCACGATCGCGGCAATCATCAGGTTGCGTTTCATGTCGATTCCATATGAAGGCGCGCCGCCTCGCGCGACGCCAGTTCGAAGGCTGCATCGCCACCGGCCATGGCCAGGGCGCGTCCGGGGTGACGGCGTTGTTCGTCGTTGCCGCCTTGCGGATCACGGTGCGGGTTCGCATCGGCCGCGTCGTGCTGACCGGCGCGGCTGGCACTGACCTGCACCGTCACGTCGCCGCCATGCCGCGTGCCAAGGTCATGGCGCAGGCTGTCGCCTATCGCCTGAAGCTGGCGGACGACATCGGCATGCGTGGCAGAGAGATGCACGGCCAGGCCATTGCCCTCTTGCCGCAATTCAATGCGCACCGATCCGTTCAGATGCGGGTCCAGACGAATCACCGCCTGGCGCATGCCGCTGAGCGATTGCACGCTCAGGCGTTCGCCCAACGCCGCGATCAGCTTCTGCCGCTCGCCGGGTTCTGCCACGGCATGCGCAGCGGCGGTGGTGTCTGCAGCGGCGGTGGGTGTGCTGTGCGTACGTGCCGCGCCATCGGCGGCATGCAGCACGGCGGCCATCGGCGTCGGCGTGGGTGCCGATTCGCGTGCATCGCGCGGCATCGCCAACGGCACGTGCGCGGCTTCGCTGCCCGGCGTGCGCGTTGCCTGGGTGGCTTGTGCGACAGCCGGGTGCAGGTTGAAGCGTTCCGTCGGAACAGCCCGATCTGCATCCAGCGTGATCGCTGCGGCCACGCCGCCATTCGCGCGCGGCTCCGGCATGGCGTGCGGGCGGACGACGTCCGGCGCAGCGCCGTTCGATTGCGCAGTCAGCGTGGCTGCCATCTGCGTGAGATTCATGCCAGACGGTTCTGCCGTTCCAGGCTGGCGTTGCTGTGCTGCGTCTCCCTGCCCATCGAGCGCCTGCCGCATCCACGTTGCGAGGCCGGTTTCGGCTTGCATGGCCGGCATGGTGGGCAGCACATCTTCGGCTGCCAGCGCTTGGGCGAGCATCTGCGCCACCCAAGCGTCGAGCTGCGCGATATCGGCCGGCACGTCGTCTTGCGGCGTTTCGCCCAGCACGGCGTCAAAGCCGATCGGCGCGCCGCTTGCGTGGTATGCACCCACGCCATCCGGCAGCGACGGCAGCCCCGGCATGGCCGGGTGTGCGCCGCCGCCTGCGCCGGGCGTGTGGGAAATCAGTCGACCGAGCATCATCACGCGCTCCGCTGTGCGAGGGCGTACGCTTCCAGACCCGCGCGGCGCGAGCCAAGCTCGCTCATGGCACCGACCAGCCGCTCAGACTCCGACGCCAGCAGCGCACACGCCGAGCGGTGCGCGATCTTCAGCAGCGCAAGCGATTCGCGCTCCGATGCATTGAGCACGCGCTTGGTCGACATGGCAGTCGCCACGTCGTGCACTTCGCGGTTCAACTGCGCCAGTGCATCGAAGTCACGCTTGAGCGTGGCGTGGCGAAAGCGCGCGGCGAGTTTCAGCAGATAGTCGGACTGGTCCATGTCGTGATCATCCAAATCGTTGGTCGACGCCGCTCCACGCGTCCCGCAGCATGCGGATCAGCTCGGACACCTCGTCGATGATGGCGGGGTCCAGCGCAATGCCGGCCTCGTTCAACCGCCACGAGCAGTATTCGTACAGGCGCGCGAGATTGACGACGAGGTCTTCGCCGGCGTCGAAGTCCAGCGCGCTCGTCAGCCCGTGCAACATGCCGATGCATTTGTTCAGGCTCTGCCCCTTTGCCTCGAAGCGCTTCGCCTCGATATGCGCGCGGGCGCGAGCCATCTCGTCGAGCAGGCCATCCATCAGCACGACCACCAGCCGCACCGGCGAGGCACTCGCCGTTTGCGTGGCCAGGTCGGCTGTCTGGTAGCTGCCGTAACCGTGCTGTGTCGTCATTTCTTATCTCCGCCGATGCTGGGTAGGCTTTCGATCAGGCTCATCGTGAATTCCATGCGGTTCTGCAATTCCGCCACGCGCGTGAACTGCGCCAGGTAGCGGTTGTAGACCCGACTGTATTGGGCTTCGAGCGAGAGCTCTTTCTTGTTCAACGATTTCTGAACAGACTCTGCCGAGTCCTGACGGCGCTTGAGATGGCCGTCTGCGGACGATGTCCACGTCTTCAGGTAGGCGTCCATGCGCTTGGCGATGCCGTCGTTGCCGTCGGCAAACAGCGCGTCAAGGCCAGCAGGGTTTTTGGCGAGCCCCGCTTCGAGCTTGCTTGTGTCGAGCGAGAGCTTGCCGCTGCGGTCTGCCGAGATGCCGTAGTCCAGCAGGCGCACATCGCCCACCGCACCGCGCAGCATGGCGTTCATCTGCTGCTGCAGGCCGCGCACGCCGGCATCGCCGACGAAGGGGCCGGCCTTGGAAGGGTCGTCAGGATTGGTTTTGGTGAGATCGGCGAGCACGCTCATGATCTCGTTGTAGGCATCGACAAACGCCTGCACGGCTTCGGTCGTGCCGCCCTTGTCGAGCCCGACCTCCAGCAGCAGCGGCGCTTCGCCAGGCGCCATGGCCTGCGCAAACGTGACCGACACGCCCTGGATGCCCGTGAACGTGTTCGAGGCCTGCTTGATCTCCACGCCGTTTTCGCCGCCGAGCATGAAGATGGCGTCGCGTGCCTCGGACAGCGTGTCCGGCGTCGCGTTGAACGCCGCCGCCAGCGCGGCATCATTCACGCCGCTCGTATCGAGCGTGATCTCACCGCCCTCACCCGTTTCTCCTGACGTGAGCACCAGCCGCTGCTCGCCATTGATGGTGACGATGGAAGCCGAGACCTTGCCGTCATTGCCGGGCGCCTGGTTGATGGCGCGCGCCAATTCGGCTGGTGACACGTTGCCCGATGCGTCGGCATTGGCGGCCGACAGGTCCACCTCAAACGATTCGTCGTCGCCGATGTCGATCTTCAGCGTGCCGGCGTTGGCGGCGGCATACGACGGCATGCCGCCATAGGCAATCTGGTGCGCCGAGGCGAGCTGCTTCACGAAGAACGCGTAGCTGCCCGGCTGCGCGCTGGCGCCCACCGTGGCCTGCCCAAGTGCGGGGTTTGACAGGGTGGCCTTGTTCTTCACGATGCTGCCCGCACCCGACAGGCCGGCCAGGGCGGTCTGGAAGCTGCTCAGCGCGCTGCGCAGCTTGGTCAGTGCCTCTTGCGCCTTGGTGTTGCTGGCCTTCTGGTCTTTCAGGCGCTGCAGCGCGCCTGCCATATACAGGTCGGTAAATGCCTGTGCGTTTTCCGCGGGTACACCGATGCTGCCGAACATAACTGTCCTCGTTCTCGTTGATTCAGGATGGATGGGAATGGGCGCGATCACCCAAACGGCGCTGGCGCAGCCAGGCCTGGGTGGCCAGTTGGTCTTCGTGCTTGCGCTCGCGCGCGTGGCGCTCCACTTCCAGCGCGGCAACACGCTTGCGCAGCGCCAAGTCGAGCTGCTCATGCCGCAGGCGCGCCGCACGCAAGGAGGCGCGCAGCGTGGCGAGGTCCGCCTCGTGCAGCGCGAGCCTGTGTTCCTGGTGGTGGATGAGATCCGCCAACGCGGCCCGATAGCGCGCACCGTTGATGGCCTGTGCCGGGTGCATGCCGGGGCCGCACGCGGTGGTGTGCAGCAGGCCGTTCATCTGCGTGATCTGGCGTCGGTGGCGGTCGCCTTCTGCATCGCGCGCGGCCACATCGCGGCGCAGGCGTTCCACGTCTTGGGCGCGCATCGCCACGAGTTGGCCGAGGCCGGATTGGGCGGGGTCACGTTTCATGCGGAGAGCTCCATCAGTCGAGCGAGGGTCGTCTCGCGGGGCGCCGGTTCGGATTGCGTCTGGCGCAGGAAGGCTTCGATATCGGCGTGGGATTCGACGGCGCGGTCGGTGGCGGCGTCTGCACCGGCCACGTAGCCGCCCAGCGGAATGAGGTCGCGCACCTGCGCGTAGCGGGCGAGCCGGTCCTTGACGACGCGGCTGGCGGCGATCTGTTCTTCAGGCGCCACTTGCGACATGCACCGGCTCACCGAGCGCAGCACGTCAATGGCGGGGTAATGCCCCTGCGATGCCAGATCGCGCGAGAGCATGATGTGGCCATCCAAAATGGCCCGCGCGGTATCGACCACGGGGTCCTGTTCGTCATCGCCTTCGGCCAGCACGGTGTAGATGGCGCTCATGCTGCCGGGCCCCGCTCCGTTGCCGGCGCGTTCCACCAGGCGCGGCAGCAGGCCGAACACCGAAGGCGGATACCCGCGCGTGGCCGGTGGCTCGCCCAGCGCCAGCGCCAGTTCGCGCTGCGCCATCGCATAGCGTGTGAGCGAATCGACCAGCAGCAGCACGTTGTTGCCCGCATCACGAAAATGCGCGGCGATGGCGTGGCAGAGTTCGGTGGCCATCAGCCGCATCAGCGGGGATTCGTCCGCGGGCGCCACCACCACGATGGCCTTTTGCAGACCTTCCGGCCCCAGCGAATGCTCGACAAACTCGCGTACCTCGCGGCCACGTTCGCCAATCAGCCCGACGACGACGACATCCGCCGCCGTCTGGCGCGTGATCATCCCCAGCAGCACGCTCTTGCCGACACCGCTGCCGGCAAACAGCCCAACGCGCTGGCCACGGCCGAGCGTGAGCAAGCCATCGATGGCACGCACGCCCACATCGAGCACGCCGGCCACGGGCTGCTTGTGCAGCGGGTTGACGTGCCGCGCGTTGAGGTCGAGCGCCACGTCGCCACCCAGCGGGCCGCGGCCGTCCATCGGCTCGCCCATCCCATCGACGATGCGGCCGCGCCACGATGGGCCGATGGCGAGCTGGCGGTCGTCCGCATCGGCAAACACGCGCGCGCCAGCGGCCAGGCCTTCGGCCGGGCGGAACGGCATGAGATACGACACGCCTTCGCGAAAGCCCACCACGCGCGCGTCCAGCCAGTTGCCGGAGGCCGTTTCAATGCGCGCGTGCTGGCCGGTCTCAAACGGATAGCCGGTCGCCTCAAGCAGCAGGCCCGATACGGCAGACAGGCGCCCGACCGGCCGCGAGACCGGCACGTCGCCCAGATCAAAGGTGCCTAGCGCGGTGCGGGTCATGCGGGGTCTCCTCGTTCGGCCGGTTCAGCCAACGAGAGCTGCGACGCAATGCGTTCGATGCAGGTAGCGAGGCGCTGGCCGCAGCCGGCATCCATTTCCACATCACCGGCCGTGACGCGGCATTCGCCGGGTTCCAGCCGCGCGTCGGGTGTCAGGTGCCACTGCTTGGTGCGTTCCACCGCGGCAGCTTCAATGCGGGCGTAGTCGTCGGGGTGCAGGCGCACTTCGACGGAATCAGGCGCCTTGGGCAAGGTGTCGAGCGCTTCGTCGACGAAGGCGAGAATCTGTTCGGGCCGCGCTTCGAGCTCGGCGCGCACAACTTGCCGGGCCACATCGGCCACGAGTTGCGCCACTTCGGCACGCACGGCGCCCTGGAAGGCGCGTTGCGCACCGGCAAAGCCTTCGGCCAGCGCGTTGAGCGGCTGGGCCAGTGCGTCGAGGTCGGCCTTGGCGGCCTGGCGTGCACCTTGCGCGCCGGCGCATTCGCCAGCGGTGTAACCGGCGGCATGCCCATCGTCGTAGCCGGCCTGGCGCGCTTCTTCAAGCAGCGCTTCGGGCGGCGGCGCGTGCAATACCGACGCCAACGCCTGCGCGTCTTCGGTTTGCGCCAGCGGATCGCGCTGGGCGCGGACCTGCGCGAGCGGCGGGAAGGCGTAACGCTGGTACGGGCGGCGGGTCTTCATCGGACCACGTCCTCCGCCACGAGCTGCAGGTCGATGTCGCCGGCGTCGGCCAACTCCTTCACCTGCTCCATGATCTCGCGGCGTGCGGACTCGATGCGGCTGGCCGGCACGGGCGGCGTCTGGCGCAGCGCTTCTTCAAAGGCCTGCACCGCGCGGCGCGGCATGGCGCGCACCAGCGCTTCACGCACCGCGGGGTCTGCACCCTTGAGCGCGATGCCCCACAGCTCCATGTCCACCGTGTCGAGAATGACCGCGATAGCCTCATCGCCCTGCTGCGCAAGGATCGAGAAGTCATAGATGCGCATCTCGACCAGCGCGAAGAGGTCCGGATCGCGCGCGCGCAGCAGCTCGACCAGGCGCATGCGATCGCCGGGCAGGCGGTTGATGATGTCGGCGGCTTGCTGCACGCCTTCCACTGCGGTGCTTTGCGTGCCGAGGTTGGCAATGCACGCGTCAGCCACCGCTTCCAGATCACGCAACAGGTCGTAGTCGATTTCCTTCAGGCTGGCGATATCGAGCAGCACTTGCTCGCGCTGCGCTTCGGGCAGCGCCTCGATCACCAGGCTCGCCTGATCGGGCGGCAGGAAGGCGAGGAACATCGCCTGCATGCGCACGTGCTCGGTACGCAGGCGCTCGGCCAGCCATTGCGGCTGCGCCCATTGCAGACGCGCCATCTTCGGGCCGATCACGTCGCCATAGATCTTGTTGAGCACGCTGTTGGCAACCACGCCGCCCAGCGCCAGATCCAGCGAGCGCTGCAGGAACGAGCGCGATGCGCCACGCACGCTGCTCTGTGCACGGAACTCCGCAAAAAACTGTTCGATGGTGTTCTGCACCGCGTCCACCTTCACGCCCTGCATGCGCGACATCACCAGCGTGACGCCCAGTAGCTCTTCGCGCGACAGGCAGCGCAGCACACTGGCTGCGGCCTCTTCACCCATGCTGAGCAGGATGATGGCCGCGCGTTCGACCGTGCTGAGGTTCAGGTCTGCGAGTGCGGGCCGCACGGCCGCTGCTGAATCCACTGTGGCCACGGTAGCCACGGCATTGACGGTGGTGTTCATGATTGCTCCCGGATCCACGGTTTGATGACTTCGGCCACCCGCTCGGGGTCCTGGCCGGCCAGGTGCTTCAGGTGTTCGATCAGCACATCGACATCAGAGCCCACGGGCGGCAGATCGGCATCGGCTAGCAGCAGCGGCTGCGTGTCTTGCGGCAGTGCCGGAGCGTCCTGCTCGCTTGCCGCATCTACCGGCGTGGCTGGTGCGGCTGGCTCGACATGGCCGCCGGCAGCCCACGTGCGCAGCACCTTGAGCAGCGGGCGGAACACGAAGAAGAACGCGAGCAACGCACCCAGTGCCCAGGCCGCCGCTGTGCCCATCGACACCACGTTGTCCGGCTGCTTCCACCACGGCAGTTGCGCCACGGCGGGTGCACTGCGGAAGTCCAGCGCGGAGACGATCAGCGCGTCCTCACGCCCGGTGTCAATGCCCAGACCGTTGCGCAGGATGGTGTCGACGCGTTCAAGCTGATCCGCCGTCCACGTCTTGCCCTCACCGGGCGCGACGGCGTTGTTCAGCACGACCGCCACGTTCAGGCGTTTTAGGCGCGCGGGGCTGCGTTTGATCTGCACGACGTTGCGGTCGTATGCGTATTGGCGCGTCTGTGCATTGCGGGCCGATTGCGGCACGTCCTGCGCAGCCGGGGCCGAAGCAGGCGCAGGCCGGTTCGACAGCGAACCCGGCACGCCCAGCGCAGCGTGGCTCGTGTCTTTCTCGTCGCGGATGGCTTCTTGCGTGATCTTGGGCGCTTCGCCGTATTGCTCGCGCGTTTCTTCCACGCGGTCGTGGTCGACCTCCACCGTCACGCTCGCGCGGAAGTTGCCTTCGCCCAGCGTGGGCGTCAGCAGTTCGCGGATGTTGCGCAGCGTCTCTTCGCGCACGCGCGCACCGATCTCGTTGTCGAGCGCGGAAGCGGGCCCAAGCGTTGTGTCGATCTGCGCGGAGAGATGATGGCCGGCCTGGTCGACCACCGTCACGCGCGCCGGGTTCAGGTTGGCGACACTGCCCGACACCATCGCGATGATCGCGGCGATCTGTTCCTTGGAAAGCTGCCGCCCCGGCTTGAGCGTAAGCACCACCGAGGCCGAGCTCTCGTCGCCATCCGACAGGATGAACGACGACGATTTCGCAATTGACAAATGCACCCGCGCGGCCGATACCGGCTCCAGCGACATGATGCTCTGCGTCAGCTCCCCTTCCAGGCCGCGGCGAAAACGCACGTCCTGCACGAACTGGCTCACGCCAAGCGGGTCGCTCTTGTCGACCTGCTCCAGCCCTTCCGGCAGACGCGCAACCACGCCCTTGGCCGCCAGCAACATGCGCGCAGCGCCCAGCTTGTGCTCGGGCACCAGCACCTGGCCGCTTTCCGGGTGAATGCGGTATTGAATGCCCTCGGCTTCCAGCACGCCCATCATGTCGGCGGCGGTCACGGCTTCCTGCGAGCCGAAGACGGGCTTGTAGCGCGTGTTTTGATGGTGCATCACCATCATCGCGAGTGCGGTCAGGCAGATCGCGAGGATGACGATCGGCAGCAGCTTCGAGAGCGCCGCCGACGACGGCATCCGAAAACCGTCCTCGGGCGCCAAGCGCGCGGTGAATGTCTTGAGTTGATCGAGCACAGCGGCGTCCTCAGACTTGCATCTTGATGATGTCGTCGAAGGCGCTCATGACCTTGTTGCGCACCTGGACCATCATCGAGAACGAGAGGCTGGCCTGCTGGCTTGCGAGCATGGCGCCGGCCAGGTCGTCGCTGTCGCCGGTCTCGACCGCCGCCACTTGCTGGCTGGCATCGTGCTGCTGCGTATCGACGTTCAGCACGGCTTGCTTCATCAAGTCGGAGAAGCCCGACGCACCGCTGGAAGCGCCATCGTCGGCAGCGGGCAGCGGATCATCGCCGGCAATGGTGGAGCGGGTCGTGCGGATCGATTCGAGCATCGCGCTCGTGAGGTCGACAGTCATGACGGTTCCCATGTCAGATTGGATATGGGCCGAATTTTGTGACCTCAGGTAAAGCCGGGCGACAATGTTTGATGGAACCTTGACGAAGGGGCTGCGGGCGGGCACAGCGCACTCCAAAGCGCTGCATTCATCACACAACGTGTGCACCCATTTGCGCGACAGGCGCATCAATATGTCACGTTGTGATATATTCCGCCGCAATCTGTCACAACAAACTCACATGTCGCTCGCCACCCCACGTCTGCTGTCCAAGCGGGATTTTGAGAGCCTGTCCGATTTCCGGTACCACCTGCGCCGCTTCCTGCGCGCCTCTGAAGACCTGATCCAATCCAAGGGCATCACGCCGCTGCAGTATCAACTGCTGCTGCACATCAAGGGTTACGCCGGGCGCGAATGGGCCACTGTGGGTGAGCTGGCCGAGCGCCTACAGGCCGCACCGCACGGCACGGCCGCACTCGTCACCCGCTGCGAGGAAGCCGGCCTGGTCGAGCGCCGCCCGAGCGACACCGATGCACGCCAGGTGGAAGTCCATCTATCAAAGAAGGGCGACCGGCTCGTCGCGCTACTGGCCGCGCTGCATCAGAGCGAGCTGTCGGCCTTCAGCCGTGCTTTCAAGATCCCCCACCTTGAGCAACCCGTTGAACAACCCGTCCAGCCGTAACGTCATGCAAACCCTCGAACGTCGGCGCGACTTTGCGACCGATACCACGCTGTTCCGCACCACGGCGCTGGCGGTCGTCATTGCCGCGGTTGCCACGCTGGCGGCGGTGGTGCTGCTCAACCTCATCCGCTTCTTCACCAACCTGTTCTTCTTCCAGAC
>Ga0070659_100000691_pt1 | contig 24551 bp, 16 predicted proteins | sample KBSC23metaG_FD_64666 | JGI IMG/M metagenome (GOLD analysis project Ga0070659, IMG submission 64666) | Corn rhizosphere microbial communities from Kellogg Biological Station, Michigan, USA - KBS C2-3 metaG | ecosystem: Host-associated > Plants > Roots > Rhizosphere > Soil ... | reverse complement strand
CCAGACCGCGAAGCCGGCACCGGATGCAGGGGACCCGCCGACCGGGGTTTGACACCGACCTTGATCCATCGGGGACGCTACCGCGTGACGCGACCGCCAAGGTCGCCGGATCGCCTCGATGACGAGCCGCCGGACGTCGATCGCGACCTCGGGTTCGAGCGCCTGGTCTTCTTTTCCGATGCGGTCTTCGCGATCGCGATCACGCTGCTGATCATCGAAGTCCGCCTGCCTGCGCTCCCTGACGATCCGACCGACGCCGATATCGTCGCCGCACTACGCCAGACGTTGCCGTCGATCTTCGCCTACGTCCTGAGCTTCGCGACGATCGGGCTGTATTGGCTGTCGCACTGGCGGCGCTGGCGCTACATCGCGCGCGTGAACGAACGTCTGGTCGGGCTGAACCTCCTGTTGCTCGGCCTTGTGGCCTTCATCCCGTTCCCGACCGCCCTGATCGGGGAGCAGGGTGACCACGCCTCGGTCGTGGTCATCTATGCGCTCGCGCTCTCGGCCGCGGGCATCGCTGGACCTGTGACCTGGCTCTATGCATGGCGCGCGGGGCTGACCATCTCGACCGTGTCGCCGGTGTACGCGCGACTCAGTGCCATCCGCGGGTTTGCCGTCCCGATCGTGCTACTGGGGTCGCTGCTGTTCATGCCCGTGCTCGGAACGACCGGGGTCGAGCTGATGTGGCTGCTTATCGCGCCGGTCCAGATCCTGATGAACCGATTCGTCCACGCGCGCACATCGGAGCAGTCGTCAGCGTGATCTCGAGCGTCTAGACTCTCCCGGCCTGGGCGAGTGGCGGAATGGCAGACGCGCCGGCCTTAGGAGCCGGTGCCGCGTGAGCGGCGTGGAGGTTCGACCCCTCTCTCGCCTACCAGCCTTGGATCGGGGGATCGGACCGGATCGGCGGATCGGACCGGATCGGCGGATCGGACCGGATCGGCGGATCGGACCGGCCGCACGAACCTGCCATGTTCGAATCGACCGCTGGACCGTCACTCATTCGCCGAAACCGACACTGGGCGTTCAGGATGGCCAGTCTGCCGCCCGGATCGGTGTCGATCTAGCGGTTCGTTGGTCCATTCGAACGCCCGGAGTTCGGGACCTCGACCGTGCGGCCCCGATGCACGGTCATGCGGCATCCGCCGCGACCCGGAATCCCATGTTGCCGGTCGTGCTATCCGGGGTGTTCGAGCTCCGCGCGGCGACCCGGTAGCGGTTGCAGTACGAGTCATGGCACAGGTAGCTGCCACCGCGGATCACGCGTGACTTGCCGGCCGCCGGGCCGGGCCCGAACACATCGGCGCACCATTCCCAGACGTTACCGGCAGAGTCGTAGAGCCCGTACCCATTGGGCGGGAACGTCCTGACCGGGCTCGTCCCGAGATAGCCGTCGTCCAGGGTGTTGTGCGACGGGAACGTCCCTTGCCAGATGTTCGCCATGTGTCGCCCACCCGGCATCAGGTCGTCGCCCCACGCGTACCGGGCTTGATCGAGTCCGCCGCGGGCCGCGTATTCCCACTCCGCCTCGGTCGGCAGCCGCGACCCGGACCAGCGGCAGTACGCCTCCGCGTCGTGCCAGGACACGTGGACCACGGGATGCTCGCCGCGACCGTCGAGGTCGCTCTGCGGCCCTTCTGGTCGGTCCCAGCGAGCGCCTTCGACCCGCCGCCACCACGGCGCGGCCGCGGCGCCCTGGGTCGGGGAGAAGTCATCGGGCAGGAGACCGGCGAAGACGAATGACCAGCCCCAGCGATCCGCGTCTGTGCGGTAGTCGGTCGCGGCGATGAATGAGCCGAACGCCTCGTTCGTAACGGGGTGGGCCGAGATCCGGAACGGTGCGACCTCGACCGTTCGCACCGGACCCTCGCCGTCCCCGGGAAACCCCGCCGGATCGTCGGTGCCCATGCGGAACGTCCCACCCGGGATGTCGAGCAGGTCCGCTCTCACGGGTCCCTCGCCAGCGAGCACATCGCGCTCATGGGCGTTGCCCGACCGCGGCGTCGGCGCATCGGGCGTGCAACAGGGCCCTCCCATCGTTCAGATTATCGTCGGCACGCGGCCACTCGTCACGGTGGACCGCGGCCGCCAGCCGCTGTGGACCATGGGCTGGCACGATCGGGGGAGGGAGGAGCGATCATGCCGGAGGTCGAGCGCGTCCGGACGCGCCTTCCCATCCCAGACCCACCTTCGACGGCGACCTGCCGTTCGAAGCGCGGGATCCACGCGCGGTGTTCCTGCCGATCCAGCCGCTGCTCCCACCGGAGGGTGCTCCGAACGTCCTCATCGTGCTGGTCGATGACGTCGGGTTCGCCGCATCGAGCGACTTTGGCGGCCCTTGCGCGACGCCGGAGCCGCGCCCGACCGCCACGAGACGCGGTACTTCGAGATCGCCGGGAACCGCGGCATCTACCACCAGGGCTGGACGGCCGTGACCAAGCACGCGACGCCGTGATGCCGGAGAGGCTCGCAGAGCTCAAGGCGCTGTTCCTCGTCGAAGCCCGGCGGTACAAGGTGCTGCCGCTCGATGATCGCTGCGTCGAGCGCTGTCAGCGGCACCGTGAAGTGGGCACAGATCGATGTCGGGGCCGCCGCCGAGGATCTCGATCACCTGATCACCCGGAGGAGCGATACCAGATCGCCATGGCCCGCCGATGATGCTGCCGTGACCGGCGCGGCGATCCTCCTGGCGGTCTTCGTCGGCTATGCGCTGACGGCGTCTCGGCTGGAGCGCGCCTGGATCTCGGCCCCGATCGTGTTCGTTGCGACGGGGTTCCTCCTCGGGCCCGCCGTGCTCGGTCTCGTGGTCCCGGGTGGCGAGAACGAGTCCCTCCTGCACCTGACCGAGCTGACACTGGCGATCCTGCTGTTCGCCGATGCGGCGACCGTTCGTCTCGATCGACTGCGGGAGGACGCCGCGATGCCAGGGCGTCTGCTCGGGATCGGGCTACCGCTGACGATGGCGCTCGGAGCGGCACTCGCGGCGCCGATCCTCGGCGTGCCCTGGCCGGTCGCGGCCCTGGTCGCCACGATCCTGGCGCCGACGGACGCGGCCCTCGGGCTTGCTGTCGTGACCGACAAGGCCGTACCCGTCCGGATCCGGCGGACGCTCAACGTGGAAAGCGGGCTCAACGATGGGATCGCCACGCCGTTCGTCACGCTGTTGCTCTCGATCGTCGCCGCCGAAGAGCACGTCCAGTCCGGCTCCTGGGCCGTCGGGGCCGCGCTCGAGCTGGGGCTCGCGCTCGTTGCCGCGGCTGTCGTCGGAGGTGGTGGCGGTGTCGCATTCGCCGCAGCGCGACGACGCGGGTGGATGACACCGATCTCGGAGGAGGTCGGCGGGCTGTCGCTGGCACTGCTGTCCTACACGGGCGCCGTGGCGATCGGTGGCAATGGATTCGTCGCGGCGTTCGCCGGTGGTCTGCTCTTCGCGGCGTTCTCGCGCTCGCGCGATGCCGAGCCGCGCGGGGCGATGGAGCCCGAGACCCGCGAAGCGGTCGAGTTCACCGAGACCGTCGGGTTGTTCGCGTCGTTCATCGTCTGGGTCATCTTCGGGTCGCTGTTCGTGGGTCCGGTCCTGACGCAGGTGCCGCAGACGAACGCGGTCGTCTACGCGGCTTTGAGCCTTACCCTGATCCGGCTCATCCCCGTCGCGCTCGCGTTGGTGGGGACCCATCTGCGACCCGATACCGTCGCGTTCATCGGCTGGTTCGGACCACGAGGACTCGCGTCGGTCGTGTTCTCGCTGATCGCCGTCGAGGAACTGGCGGGCACGCCCGTCGCCGAGCCGATGCTGGAGGTCGTGACGCTGACGATCCTCGGTTCGGTCGTGCTGCACGGCATCACGGCGAAGCCGCTGGCCGCTTTCTACGGCCGCCGCGTCTCTGCCGACCCGAGCGCGGTCGAGCTTGCGAAAGTCAGCGAACCGCGCGTGCGCAAGAAGGCGCTCGCCGGCTGGTAGACCGCCTGCGAGCGGGCAGCTCGCTCGAACGTCCCACGTTCGAATCGACGCTCGGACCGTCGTTGGTTCGCCCAACGTAACGCCGGGTGTTCGAGGCGGCCACTGAGGGGCTGTGTCGCAGCGTCACTCGGTGGTCCGCCGGTCCATTGGAACTTGGGACGTTCGGCGGTCCCGACCACGATGTGGGCCCGCCGGAGCGGCCCGCTCCGCCGGCCGCCCGCTCCGAGGCCTCGCCCTATACTTCCCGTCCGATGCAGATCACCCGCACACCAGCCCCCAATTCGACCGTCCAGCTCCAGATCGAGCTGCCCCCCGAGCGCCTCGACCGCGCCCTCGACAGCGCAGTCCGCGCGCTCGCCCGACGCACCCGGATCCCAGGCTTCCGACCCGGCAAGGCGCCACGCCCCGTCCTCGAGCGTGTCCTCGGGCCCGGCGTCGTGCTCGACGAGGCGGTCGACCACCTGATGCAGGACGCGTACCGCGAGGCGCTCATCCAGGAGGACATCCTTCCGCTCTCGAACGCGGATGTCGAAGTCGTCCAGGCCGAAGAGGGCAAGCCGCTCATCTTCAAGGCGACCGTGCCGGTGCGTCCGGAGGTGAAGCTCGGCGACTACAAGCATTTCAACTTCAAGCCCGACATCGAGATCATCGACGACGCTCGGGTCGCCCAGGTCGTCGAGGAATTGCGCGACCAGAACGCGACCCTTGCGGCCGTCGAGGACAGGGGCGCGAAGGACGGCGACTACGCGGTGATCTCGTTCGTCGGGACGAAGGACGGCCAGCCATTCGAGGGCGGCACATCCGAGCGGATGCCCCTGATCCTGGGCCAGGAGCGGCTGATCCCGGGCTTCGAGACGAACCTCGTCGGGCTCGCCGTCGGCGACACGACCGAGTTCGACATCACGTTCCCGGACGACTACCCCGAAACGATCCTCGCCGGTCAACCCGCGCATTTCAGTGCCGAGCTCAAGGAGCTCCGCGAGAAGATCCTGCCCGACCTCGACGACGACTTCGTGGCGAGCCTCGGCGACTTCGACTCGATCGACGCGCTGCGCACGGACATCCGTCGCCGGCTCGAGGCGAACGCCATCGACCGCGCCCGACACGAGTTCGCCGACCGGATCATCGACTACGCCGTGGCCAACGCGACCGTGGAGCTCCCGGAGGTGCTGATCGACCAGGAGGTCGAGGTGATGCACGACGAGTTCCGTGGCTCGCTGGCCCGGCAGGGCATCAGCGAGGAGGCCTACCTCAAGGCCGTCGAGAAGACGAGCGAGGATCTCCACGCCGACTTCCGTCCCAACGCGGAGAAGCGCGCGAAGACGCTGCTCGTCCTGTCAAAGGTCGCCGATGCCGAGGGCGTCGAGGTTGCCGATGCCGACGTCGATGCCGAGGTCGAGCAGGGCCGCGAGCGCTATGCCGGCGACGCGCGACTGGTCTCGTACTTCGAGTCCGACCGTGGCCGCTCGTTCATCCGCAGCACGATCCGGCGGACCCGCGTGGTCGAGCGCCTGATCGACGGATGGCTCGCCGAGCGCCCGGAGCATCCGCCGCTACCGCACCTCGAGGACATGGAGGCATCCGCGGTCAGCGACGAGAGCGCGCACGCGAACGCCGCCATCGGCGCGACGGACCCGGGTACCGTGATCGATGACAGCGACCGCGCTGCCGTCGACGAACCCGCCGCGGCAGGCTGACGGCCGTCGACCGTCCCTGATCCATCGCAGCGTCCATCAGCCACACCACCAGTCACCACCGCCACACGGAACCGCCAGGAGCCGCCACATGCTCGTCCCGATGGTCATCGAGTCCTCCAGCCGGGGGGAACGCGCGTACGACATCTACTCCCGCCTGCTCCGTGAGCGGATCATCTTCCTGGGCGACGCGATCGAGGACCACCTCGCGAACCTCGTGATCGCGCAGCTGCTCTTCCTCGACTCGGAAGATCCCGAGAAGGACATCAGCCTGTACATCAACTCGCCGGGTGGCGTCGTCAACTCCGGGCTGGCGATCTACGACACGATGCAATACCTCCGGGCTCCTGTGAGCACGATCTGCATCGGCATGGCCGCTTCGATGGCGGCAGTCCTGCTGGCGGCCGGGGCGAAGGGCAAGCGCTACGCGCTCCCGAACAGCCGGATCATGATCCACCAGGGCTCGGGCGGCTTCCGCGGCAACGCCCCGGACGCCGTTATCCAGATGAAGGAATGGGAATTCCTGGTCAATCGGAACATCGAGATCCTCGCCCGCCACACGTCGCAGCCCGTCGAAAAGGTGCGTCAAGACACCAACCGGGACCTGTTCATGGCTCCCGAGGATGCGAAGGACTATGGCATCATCGATGCGGTCTACTCGGAACAGTGGGATTCACTGACCGCGCAGCATCACGACGAGAAGGTCGCGGAAGCGACCGAATCGGACGAAACCGAGAAGCCACCGGAGCCGAAGCGCTCGAAGAGCGAACCGGCGGGATAGGGAGCAAGGACCGGATCACGTGACCTCGACCAGCGGCAGCAAGGGACCCAAGGTCCCGTATCGCTGCTCCTTCTGCGGCAAGAGCCAGGAGCAGGTTCGCAAGCTCATCGCGGGTCAGGGTGTCTACATCTGCGACGAGTGCATCAACCTCTGCCAGGAGATCATCGAAGAGGAGATGCTCGAGACGCCCCGTCCCAAGCAGACGGCGGCGAAGCTCCCGAACCCCCACCAGATCAAGGACGCTCTCGACCAATACGTCATCAGCCAGGAGCGGGCCAAGAAGGTCCTCTCGGTCGCCGTGTACAACCACTACAAGCGGGTGAACGCCGGCCACCAGGTCGATGACGTCGAGCTCCAGAAGTCGAACGTCCTGCTGGTCGGCCCGACCGGCAGCGGCAAGACGCTCCTTGCCCAGACGCTCGCTCGCGTCCTCGATGTCCCGTTCTGCATCGCCGACGCCACGTCACTGACCGAGGCAGGCTACGTCGGCGAGGACGTCGAGAACATCCTGCTGCGGCTCATCCAGGCGGCCGATTTCGATGTCGCCCGAGCGCAGCGCGGGATCATCTACATCGACGAGATCGACAAGATCGCCCGCAAGGCGGACAACCCCTCGATCACCCGTGACGTGTCGGGTGAGGGCGTCCAGCAGGCGCTGCTCAAGATCCTCGAGGGGACCGTCGCGAACGTCCCGCCGCAAGGCGGCCGCAAGCACCCCCACCAGGACTTCATCCAGATCGACACCACGAACGTGCTGTTCATCTGCGGCGGCGCCTTCGATGGGCTCGAGAAGATCGTCGAGGAGCGGGTCGGTCGCCGGGCGATCGGCTTCGGGGCGGATGGCGCGATGTCGCCCGCCGACAAGGGCCGCATCCTCGAGAAGCTGATGCCCGAGGACCTGCTCAAGTTCGGGCTGATCCCCGAGTTCATCGGCCGCCTGCCCGTGATGGTGACGCTCAACGCGCTCACCGCTGACGACCTCGTCAAGGTGCTCACCGAGCCGCGCAACGCGGTCACGCGGCAGTTCCAGAAGTTCCTCGCACTCGATAAGGTCGAGCTCGCGTTCACCGCCGGCGCGCTCAAGGCAGCCGCCGAGGTCGCGCTCGATCGCAAGACCGGCGCACGGGCGCTGCGCTCGATCGTCGAGGAGTCGCTCCTCGAGGTGATGTACGACATCCCGGAGCGGACCGAAGTCCGCAAATGCATCATCACCGAGGAGACGATCCGGTCCGGGCGGCTGCCGCTGCTGCTCACCAAGACCGACGTCGACGAGGGCGTCGACGAGACGAACTACGAAGAGTGGCTCGCCGAGCGGGGAGAGACCGCCTGACGCACCGGGGAGCGCGCCCAGGCGCGTATCGGCGGCGCACCTGCAGCGCGCCCCGCTGTCGAGGTAGCTAGACCTCGATCGGCACCTCGTAGACCTGCGGCGTCGGATGCCCGGCGCGCTCGTGGACGCGCATGACGGCCTCCTTCGACGGGCCGGTGGCGAGGCAGAAGACCTTCCCCGCTTCCGGGTCGAGCCACGCATGCTCGTAATGGACGCCGTCCTCGCCTTCGGTGTCGAGGTCGCGCTGGTGCGCTTCGGCCAGTTGCTGGGCCGTCACCCCGAAGAACCCGTCATGGACGTCCATGAATTTCGGCATATCTATCTCCTCGTCGGCATGCGGTCCCGGTGACCGCTGTTCTAGCACACGTTGCGTCGCTCTGACCGGTCGCGCATCGGTCATCTGACCGATACCGACCTCCGATGAACGTTTAGTCGCCGACGCCTCGGGTCGGGACCCGGGATGCCCCGTGCTACACTCCCGCCCTCACGGCGAGGACCGAGAGGAGTAGCGTCGGGACGGCCCCGAGCGAGCGCGGGAAGGTGCGAGCCGCGCGGCACGATCGGCGTGAACGTCACTCACGAGCCGGACGGCAGACGCCCGATATCGCGTCGAGAGGGCACCGGACATCGTCCGGCGTGATGAGCGCCGAGGGCCCCGGTAGCCGAACCAGCAGGTGGTACCACGACCCGCTCGTCCGCTGGACAGGCGGGCGTCGTGATTCTTGGGAGCAGCGACGGTCTGATGGCGGATCTGCCGAAGGCATACACCCCGCGCGATGTCGAAGGCGCGATCTACGAGCGGTGGCTCGCGGCCGACGTCTTCGCGCCCGACGGCGCCGGATCCACGGCGGACCCTGCCCTGCCCGCCTTCACCATCATCCAGCCACCGCCGAACGTCACCGGCTCGCTGCATCTCGGTCACGCGCAGCGGACGGCCGTCGAGGACCTCCTGATCCGGCATGCCCGGATGCGCGGGAACCCGACGCTCTTCCTACCGGGCCTCGACCATGCCAGCATCGCGGCGCAATTCGTGCTCGACGGGATCATCGCCAAGGAGGGCGAGAGCCGGCAGTCGCTCGGACGCGACCGGTATCTCGAGCGGATGCGCGCGTTCTCCGACTCGACCCGCCCGGTCATGCTCGGGCAGCAGCGCCGCGTCGGTGCGTCCGCCGATTGGGCACGGCTGCGGTACACGATGGACGAGGGTTCGGCGAAGGCCGTTCGGGCGGCCTTCGAGCGGCTGTACCGCGACGGCCTCGCGTACCGGACCGAGGCCCTCATCAACTGGTGCCCGGGTTGTCGCACGAGCGTGAGCGACCTCGAGGTGGTCCCGACGCCGGAGACCGGGACGCTATGGTCGGTCCGCTACCACCTCATCGATGAGGCGTCGGGACAGCCGAGCCCGGACGAGACGATCACCGTCGCGACGACCCGCCCGGAGACGATCCTCGGGGACGTCGCTGTCGCCGTGCACCCGGACGACGGGCGCTATCGCTCGCTCGTCGGACGCCGGGCACGCATCCCGTTCGTCGAGCGTGATGTGCCGATCCTCGCCGACGACGTGGTCGACCGCGCATTCGGGACCGGCGCGGTCAAGATCACGCCCGCGCACGATCAGGATGACTATGCGACCGGGAAGCGGCATGACCTGCCGATGCCGACGATCCTGGCCGACGACGCGACGATCGCCAACACCGGGACTCGATTCGACGGCCTCGACCGCTACGAGGCTCGCGAGATGATCGTGGCGGAGCTTGCGGCGCACGGAGACCTCGCCGACCAGAAGCCGCACGAGATGATCATCGGCCGCTGCCAGCGCAGCAACGACGTCCTCGAGCCGCGACTCAAGACCCAGTGGTTCATCCGCACCAAGCCACTCGCCGAGAGGGCGTTGGATGCCACGCGCTCCGGCCGGACCCGGATCCTGCCCGAGCGCTTCGAGAAGACCTGGGAGCACTGGCTGACCGATATCCGCGATTGGAACGTGTCCCGTCAGCTGTGGTGGGGCCATCGCATCCCGGCCTGGTACTGCCCCGACGGGCATGTGACGGTTTCGTCGGCGGAGCACGGTCCCGACGCGTGCGAGGTGTGCGGCCGTCCCGCCGCCGAGCTGACCCAGGACCCCGACATCTTCGACACTTGGTTCAGCTCGGGCCTGTGGCCGTTCTCGACCCTCGGCTGGCCCGACGACACGCCGGATCTGCGGACCTATTACCCGACGTCGGTGATGGAGACCGGCTACGACATCATCTTCTTCTGGGTCGCCCGGATGATGATGCTCGGGCTGCACCTGACCGACCGTGAGCCGTTCCACACGGTCTATCTCTCGGGGCTCATCCGCGACCCCGAAGGCCAGAAGATGTCGAAGACCAAGGGGAACGTCGTGGACCCGCTCGCGGTCATCGACGAGACCGGTGCCGACGCGCTGCGCTTCGCGCTGATCCACGGGGCCGCCGCGGGCCAGGACCAGCGTTTCGGGCGGACCAAGCTCGAGAACGCGCGCAACTTCGCGAACAAGCTCTGGAACGCGACGCGCTTCGTCGTCGGTGCCAGGCCATCGACGATCGCTGAGGACGCCGAACGCCGTCTGCCGGTCGCCGCCCATCTCGGACCGGCAGAGCGCTGGATCCTGTCGCGCGCGAGCGCGACGACCGAAGCGGTCGATGCGGCCATGGCCGAATTCGCGTTCGGTGAGGTCACGCGGCTGCTGTACGACGCGATCTGGAACGAGTTCTGCGACTGGGGTGTCGAGCTCGCAAAGGTTCGTCTCTCGGACGAGTCATTGCCGGCGGCGACGCGTGAGGGGACGTGGTGGGCGCTCGTCGAGGCGCTCGACACCTATCTGCGACTGCTCCACCCGGTGATGCCGTTCGTGACCGAACAGCTGTGGGGCGCGATCCCCCACCGAGCTAGCGATCCGGGCCTGTTGATCGTCGCGCGCTGGCCGGCTCCGACCGGACGGGACGAGCGGGTCGAGGCGGAGGTGGGGTCGATCGTCGAACTCATCCGCGGGCTCCGGAACGCCCGTGCCGAGTCGCGGGTCGAGGCGAAGACCTGGCTGCCGACCGAAGTCGCGGTCCCGTCGGCGATGGGTCCGACGTTCGAAGCGCTGCGGCCAGCGGTAGAGCGGCTGGCCAGGGCGCGCCCCCTCGAGCGCCGCTTGACGCGCGAGGCGCTGGGGCAGGGGAGCGGGTCCCCCGACGGGACGCTCACGGTGATCGCCGGTGAGCTCGAGGCCCTCGCCCATCGCGGTGACGGCGCCGGCGATGCGGCGGCGCGTGACGCCGAGCGCGCTCGTCTCGAACGCGAACTCGAGGAAGCTCGCGGCTGGCTTGCGAGCGCGCAGGCACGGCTCGCGAACGAGGCGTTCGTCAGCAAGGCGCCCCCGAACGTCGTTGAAGGGGCACGCGCCCGTGAGGCGGAGCTCGTCGACCAGGTCGAGCGGCTCGAGGACCGGCTAGCCGACCTCGGCGCGTAGGGTCGCGACCACTGGAAGGTGGTCGGAGGCATCTCCAGCCTCGGTGGCGACGCGGCAGTCGTCGACCGCGAACCCGCGGACGAAGATGTGGTCGATCGGCTGCGGCCCGCAGGACTGCCGTCGCGCGTCGCCAGGAGCGATGCCGACGGCGGCAAAGGCATCGGTGAAGGCCGCGGCGAGCGGCCGCAGCTCCGAAGCGTCGATCGCCGCATTCAGGTCGCCCAGGAGGACGAGGGACCGTCCGGCGTCACCAGCCAGCTCGACGAGTGCCTCCGCCTGGAGCGCGCGCTGGGCGCTGCCGGCATACGCGAGATGGGTCGAGATCACGGTCCCTTCGACGTAGCCATCCCGCGCGGCGGTCCCTCCGACGGCGCAGCGCGGCTCACGCGTCCCGTACGGAGCGTCGGCGAACGGGATCCCGGCCAGTGGGAGGCCGCTTCCCTCCGGCTCGACGTGGTCGTCGTCCGCGCCGACCGGCAACCCGATGGCGAACCCGTCTCGGATCGGCTCCTTGGTGAGCAGGATGTTCCCCCACGTCGCCGTGCCGATGGCCCGTCCGGACTCCGGCTCGATCAACGGGTAGGCGTGGACGGCACCATAACGGACGTGGCGATCCGTCAGTCGCGCGAGGTCGAGCGGCTGATCGTGGACCTCACCATCGACGTCGTAGAACGCCACCTCCTGCAGTGCGACGACATCCGCGTCGAGGCCACGGATGAGCGCGCAGATGCGTCCGAAGCGCTCGTTGGTGACGTGCCGCCACCAGCCCGCCGGGAACGGCTCGCCGGGGCCGATCGCGGCCCGGATGTTCCAGGTCGCGACCCGCAACGGCGCTTGCGCTACTTGACCGAACCCGCCAGCAGACCCTGGACGAAGTACCGCTGGAGGCTGAAGAACACGATCAACGGCACGAACATCAGGATGAACGCGCCGGCGGCCAGCAGATGCCACTCCGTGCCGTACTGGCTGAGCAGGTTCTGGATCGCCTTCGTCATCGGCCACATATCACCGCGCTGGACGAAGACCAGCGCCATGAGCAGGTCGTTCCAGACCCACAGGAACTGGAAGATGCCGTAGGCAGCGATCGCCGGCACGGACAGTGGCACGACGATCTGCCGGAATATGCCGACGGTCGACGCGCCATCGATCCGCGCCGCCTCGATCAGGTCACGTGGCAGCGTGATGAAGAAGTTGCGCAGCAAGAAGATCCCGAACGGCAGCGCGAACGCCGTGTGGGCGAGCCAGATCGCGCCGTAGCTGTTGAGCAGCCCGGTCGGGGCGAACAGCTTCAGCAACGGGATGAACGCGACCTGGACGGGGATCATCAGCAATGCGACGACCAGCAGGAACAGCGCATCCCGGAACGGGAAGTTCAGCCACGAGAAGGCGTACGCCGCCATCGACGCGAGGACCAGCGGGATCAGCGTCGAGGGCACCGCGATCCACAACGTGTTGAAGAACGCATCGAGCATCCCCTGCGAGGCGAGGACCTGCTGGTAGTTCTCCAGCGTGTAGCGGAACTGGAGGAAGCTCTCCCACCAGCCCGTCACCTGGATGTCCGAGCGCGGCCGGAACGACGTCACCAGGAGGCCGACCGTCGGCGCGAGCCAGATCACCGCGATGATCCCCAGCGCGATGTGGATCGGGGTCTTGTTCATGAACCGCACGAGGCGCTCGCTCGTGGTGAGCGCGCGCTCCGTGGGGCGGGAACCGGCGACGGCAGTCATCTAGACGACCCTCGAGCTGCGGAATCGGCGGATGTTGAAGGCCATGATCGGGATCAGGAGCAGGAGCATGATCACGGTGATCGCCGCGCCGCGACCGAACTGGCCACCGGGGATCGACTCGTTGTACATCGTGAAGGCGATCACTCGGCTCGACACGCCCGGACCGCCGTTCGTCAGGACGTAGATCAGGTCGAACAGCTTGATGACGTTGACCAGCAGCGTGACGGCCAGCACCGAGATCGGCAGGCTGACCATCGGCAGGATGATGCGGAAGAAGATCTGCCGTTCGTTCGCCCCGTCCGTTCGGGCCGCCTCCAGCACCTCGCTCGGGATGCTCTTGAGGGCGGCCGATAGGATGACCGTCGCAAAGCCGACGGAGCCCCAGATGCCGGCCGCGATGAGGGCGGCGTTCACGAGGGCGGGGTTGCCCAGCCACGAGATGCTCCCCGACGTGAACGGGTCGAGGATCGCGTTCAGCAGTCCGATGTTGGGATCGGGCGCGTAGACGAAGTTCCAGATGATCGCGAGCGCGGTCGCGGCGATCGCCATCGGCAGGAAGACCACGGCCTTGATGATCGATTCGTACCGGACCCGTGACGCGAGCACCGCGACCACGAGCCCCAGGAAGATCACGAAGCCCGTATAGAAGATCGCCCAGAGCACGTTGTTCCAGATCGCGCCAGACGGCGGGAACGTGCTCAGGTTGATGAACGACTTGTCGTTGAGCAGCCCGATGTAGTGCTGCAGGCCCACCCATTCGGTGAACTCGCCGCGGCGGCCGCGATTGAAGCTCAGGGCGATCGTGTAGAGGGTCGGGTAGATCAGGAAGATGAGCATGAGGAGCGCGGTCGGGCCGAGGAACAGGATGACGGCCCGGTCCCAACGACGTCCGGCGATGGGCGTTGCGGGTGATGTGGCTGGTGCCGCGGTCGTCGCCACGCCGGCCGCGTCGACCCCACCAGGCGTTACGACAGCCATCTGCTCCTCCTTCCCGGATACAGGACACGGGCGGCCCGAAGGCCGCCCGTGTCAGGTCGTGCTAGAGAGACCTCTCGGTCACTCGGCGTCCCAGGCGGCCTTGACGCGTGTCTGGAAGTCGGCCCAGTCCACCTTCTCCCCGGCGATCGCTCGCTGGAGGGCCTGGCCCATCTGCTCGCCCTGGATGCCCGCGGGCAGCAGGTCCGACCCGTCGTACCGGATCTTCGCGGCGCTCTGGAGCGACTGCGCTTCGCGGACGACGAGATCGTTCGGGTACGCGTCCGTGCCGACGCCCTTGTGCGGCGACACGATCGCGCCCGTGCTGGCCCAGACCTTGTTCGCCTCAGGGGTGATCAGGTACTGGACGAAGGCCTTGGCACCCTCGCTCTCCGTAAGCGCGCCGACGACGTCACCACCGAAGGTCGTGACGTCCTCGGTGTTGCCGAGGGTCGGGAAGGGATACCAGTCGATCGTCTCGCCGATCTTGAGGTCCTTGTTCGTCTGACCCGTCGCGATGCCGCCGACGAAGCCACCCTCGTAGAAGGTGCCCGCCTTCGGGGTCGGTCCGAAGACCTGCGCGATCGCGTCGGTCCAGGCGCGGCCGACGGCAGCCGTGATGCCACCGACGACGTACTTGTCGTTGATGACCTCGAGCATGGTGTCGACGGTCTTCTGGACGCTCGGGTCCGACCAGTCGCCATCCTTGCTGAACAGCTTGTCGTAGGCGTCGACGCCGGACTGCCGGATATAGATGCTCTCGAACCAGTCGGTCAGGTTCCAGTCATCCTTGGCACCGAGTGCCATGGCACCCGGCTTGTCCTTCGTCGTCTCGAGCATCGCCTTGTACTCGTCCCACGTCTTCGGCGCGGTGACGTTGGCGGCCTTGTAGACGTCGGGCCGGAACCACATCGTGCCCTTGTTGTTGTACTTCGCCGGGAGGGCGTACAGCTCGCCGTCGACGGTGCCCGCGGCCAGGAAGCCCTCGGGGTAGTCCTGGGTCAGGGTCGAGGCGTCGACACCCAGGTCGGAGATCTTCTTCAGCGAGCCATCCTTGGCGAAGCGGCGCAGGAAGCCGATGCCCGGGATGATCGCGATGTCCGGCGGGTTGCCGCCGGTGATGCGCGACTGCAGGGTGGTCGAGTACGTCTGGCGGTCGGCCTCGTACTTGACGCCCCAGCCCGTCTTCGCGGTGAAGTCGGCGAGGACCTTCTTGAAGGCCTCTTCCTCACTGCCGCCCCACAGCGACAGGACGTTGATCTCGCCAGCCGCGCCGCTGGTGACCGGCCCGCCGCTCGCGCCACCGCTGGCACTCGCACCAGGCTCGGACGCGGCCGGAGCACTGCTACTGCCTCCACCACCGCCGCTGCACGCAGCCGCGATGAACGCGGCCGAAAGCAGGATGGCGGGGAATCGGAGCGTTCTTGTCATCGACTCCTCCTCAGAAACGGACACCGTATGCCCGCCGAAGCGGGCGTTCGCTCACGCGATCGACGGCGATAGAGCCCGTCCACTCGCGCTCTCCTCCGCCGGTCCTCGACCTGCCGCCCGTGCCTCGGTTCACATCCGATTGGCACCGACCGTGTCTGGGTCGCGACCGGAGCCTTCGGCCGTCCACCCGACATGGTGCGGCACGGTCGAAAGTGCCGCGAGCCTAGAGCCCACCCGTTTCGGTGTCAACGTTGCAGAGGCATGACAGTGGCTCGGCGCCCGCTGTTCGTCGAGGGCCCCCATCGTGGGGCCTTTAGCGGACCTGGACCGTCCGGATCTCCCATGGCACCAGGTCGAGCGTGACGCGGCCCCCCGTCACCGTCAGCGCGTCCCCCGGGCGACCGAGGAGGTCGACTTCGCGCGCCTCGACGAGCTCGGTGTCGAGCGTGGCGCGGCACGCCGTGGCCCCGTCGTTCACGACCCGGATCTCGAGCCAGTCGTGTCGCCGGCGCACCGCGCTCAGCACAGCGCCATCACCCTGGAGCTGGAGGCCGGAAACGGGCGTGGCCGGTGCGTCGCCGGGTCCCGTCGAGCGGACCACCGCGAACGGGTGCCGGTAGCGCTCCGCTGCGGCGCGGGTGCCGGCGTCGCGCCACCTCCCGGCGTGGGGTACGAGCGCGAATCGGAAGGACCTGGCGCCGAGCAACTGCGCTGCCGGGACGGGCACCTCCGGTCCGGCGGGGTCCTCCCGATACGGGTTGGCGTTCCGGCTGATCAGCCCGAAGGACCTGAGCAGGGTGAGGGCGAGCTCACGACCGTCGACGACCTCGTATTCGGTCACCTGATCGAGGAGGACGCTGCACCCATCGACGCCTGCGAAGGCGACGGCGGGAAATGTGGGCAGCGGCACCTCGCCGTGTCCTGCCTCGAGCTCGAGCCCGCGGTCCACCACCGCGAATTGGCCTTCGGCCGAGGAGCCGGTGACGGGCGCCGGCAGTGGGACATGGAACCGGACCCGATGGTCCATCGAGTCGTTGTCGAAGCTGACCGAGACGCGAACGAACGGCTCATCGGCGCGAAGCTCGAGCGTCGTTGAGACGGCGGTGAGGACGGCCTCGGACATACGCGCGGTCGCATCCGCGGTGAGTCCGCGAGGCCATGCGAAGGTCCGGACGATCGTGATGTCGCCTCGAAGGGGTCCACGCTGCCCGGCCCGCACCTCGACGGACTCTGGGACCTCGACGATGCGGTCGGCCGCCGGCGGGCCGTAGTTGTAGCTGTCGCCGGCGTCCCCTCCGTCGACGATCCGGCCGACGCCCCCGAGCGTGGCGCCACCGCCGACGAGCCGGAACGTGCCATCCTGGGCCACGGTGACCTCGACGAGGCCGTTCCGCAGTGTCGTGTCCGTGGCCTCCACCTGATTCGGGATGGATGCGATCTCGACGTCGCCGGCCTCGATCTCCGTCGCCCAGGCATAGCCGAGGGCAGGGGCCGGCAGACGAGCGAGGACCCGCCGCCGCCTGGTGACGACGATCGTCACGTCCCAGAGGTCGTCCGGTCGTGCCTCGCCCGCGAAGTCGATCGACGCGATGAGCTCATCGACATCGAGCTCCGCTGGGTCGGCGACGCGGTCGAGGTGGACGACGACCTGGGGCGGGGTCGACGTCTCATCGATCTCGGCTGCGTTGATGAACCGGCCGAGCAGCTCACGGCCGTGGCGCCTGCGGTGGAAGAACTCCTCCAGGTCGGCGCCACGGACCTGATACTGCGCCGGGGCGGCGCCCTCGCGGACCAGTTCCTGTGTCGGGACGATCGCATCGCCGACCCTGACTGCGACGGCCGGCCACTCGGGCGGTACGGCGACGTCGAGCTCGACCACGTCGGACCGCTCGAACGGGGATGGGTTGACGATGGCCCAGCCGCCGGCCGGGAGCCGGGCGGCCACGCCGCGCAGGACCGACCCGACCAGCCCAGAGGCGATCTGCTCGGCTTCCGCGTAGCGGCCGATGACCTGCGCGACCACCTCGTCATGCGAGCAGCCACAGATGGAGTCGTGCGCCGAGTTCTCGACGAGACGTCGCCAGGCGAGCTCCAGCAGGCGGGCCGGCCAGGTGCTCCCGTGCAGGGCTGCGAGGGGTTCGGCGTAACGCTCGAGTCGGCGTTCGGCGCGGGCTGCTGCAGCCTTGAGGTCGACTCGCGCCGAGATGACGTTCATCAGGATGTTCGCGCGGGCGCCGGAGCGGAGCTCACCCTCCCACGTCGGCGCATCACCGGCAGGTCCCGGATGGAGTGCTCGGTCGCGGTCGAGGTACTCGGTCAATGTCGCGAGCCGGACCTCGACGTCACCGCCGCTGGCGTTGACGAGCTCGACGAGGTCAGCGAGCCTCGGTGATGGGACGGCGTGGTCGGTGCCGTACATGGCGAGCAGCGAACGGTCGCCGTAGGTGACGGCGTTGTCCCGCCGGTACTCGCCGAGCTTCACACCGAGGCGATCGGGGACGTCGAAAAGGTAAGCGCCGTTGCCGTAGCCACCGACGAGGTACTCGGTATCGACGACCGATCCGTCGGGCGAGCGCCACAGGAAGTGGTGCCGATCGATCGATGCCGGCACGCCACGCCAGACGACGGCCCGATCGATCCCCGCTCGTCGGAGGATCTGCGGCATCTGGGCGATGTGCCCGAACATGTCGGGTAGGTAGCCGACCCGCATCGAGCCGCCCAACGCCTCGGCGCGCGCCCAGCCCATCTCGAGGTTGCGGACGATCGTCTCGCCGGAGACCAGGAATTCGTCCAGCAGGATCATCCACGGTCCGATCGCGAGCCGGCCCTCGGCGATGAGCTGCCGGATCAGCGGCTCGGCCTCCGGGCGGATCTCGAGGTAGTCGTCGACCGTGGCGGTCTGACCATCGAGCGTGAAGCGGAGCCTGGGATCCGCGGCCATCCGCTCGAGCAGCTGGTCGATGAGGTCGACGAGCCGCATGCGGAACACCTGGAACGGCTCATACCACTCGCGGTCCCAGTGGGTGTGCGGGACGAGATGGATGACGGCGCGATCGGTCACGCCGCTGCTTCGCCCCCGATCTCGACGCCGCGCGAGTGTGCCAGCGCCGCGATCGTCCGCTGACACGTCACGATGTCGGCGCGACCCTCTGCGGCACCGGCTGCGGGCGTCGCCCCCGATATGACCATCGCGTGGAAGGCGATCAGCTCGGTCTCGAAGGCCTCATCTATCGAGGTCCATACCTCGTCGTTCCGTCCATCGCCGTCGGGTGACGTGATCCGCAGGGTCGTGGGGCGGTGCAGCAGATATGGGGAGGGGAACTCGAGCTCCACGGTGACCCGCTCGTAGATCACGCGGATCAGCTCGCGATAGGCGGCGTATTCGGGCAGGTAGTGCCAGCGGATGGAGACGCGGCCATCGGCTGGCAGCACGCCGGTCATCTCGAACGAGGGCGGCCACGCGCCAGCGGGCCACATCCACGATCCGTCGATCCCCGTGGGATCCCCGGCGAAGGCGCGGACGAGCGCGAGCTCGTGGACGACGCTGCCGAGCAGGATGTCCGTGTACAGGCGTCCGAACGCCTCCGCCGCCACACCACCGAGGGCCTCTCGCTGCAGCACCTGCGTCGCCTCGGTCAGCCGTTCGCGGACCGACTGCGGGATGTCGGAGGGCCCGGGAAGCAGATTCGCAAAGTCCAGCTGTGACTCCCCGGTCGGGTGAAGGACGGTGACCTCGATCGCCCGGGGCGTGCCGAATCCCCGCTCCGAAGCGACCTCGAGTGCGTGCATCACCGCCGGGTCGTAGAGCTTCATGTAGCCCAGGTGGAGTCGAGGTCCGGTCGTCGTCGCGAGGCGCGCGTCGATGCCGTCCATCTCGTGGCGGGTGAAGGCGAGCGGCTTCTCGGCGAAGACCGGGAGCCCCGCATCCAGCGCAGCGTCGACGGCCGGGGCGTGCGAGCCGGACGTGAGGATCGCGACGGCGTCGAGATCGGGCGCCGCGACGAGCTCCTCGACCGTCGCGAATCGGCGGTCCTCGTCGACGCGATACCGCTCGCCGATCGCGCTGGTCAGGGCCGGGGAGAGGTCGGCGATCGCGTCGATGCTGTAGGTGTCGCGGAGCCGCTCGAGGAGCGGCAGATGGACGGCCTGGGCGACCGCGCCGAGCCCAGCGATCCCGAGGCGCACGCGGTCGGCCGGCCGGCCGGCGGGTGGCTGGGAGGTCATCGGCGGGAGTATATCGAGGGTCGCCGGTGCCGTAGGCTGTCGCCGATGGCGAACCAGATCGTGACCCGGGACGAGCCCTCCGGCGTGGTCGGCGCGCGGTTCGGCGACGAGTGGTGGCAGCACGGGATCACGTACCAGATCTACCCGCGCAGCTTCGCCGACAGCGACGGCGACGGGTTCGGCGACCTGCCGGGGATCATCGCGAAGCTCGATTACCTGCGCGACCTCGGCGTCGACGCGATCTGGCTCTCCCCGATCTACCCGTCGCCCGGCCGCGATGTCGGGTACGACGTGAGCGACCACACGGCCGTCGATCCCCTGTTCGGCGGCGACGCAGCATTCGACCAGCTCGTCGCGGAAGCGCACCAGCGTGGGTTGCGCGTCGTGCTCGACCTCGTCATGAACCACACGAGCGACCAGCACCCGTGGTTCCAGGCGAGCCGCTCCTCACGCGACAACGCGTATGCCGACTGGTATCTGTGGCGCGACGCGGCGGGCCACGACGATGCGGGTAAGCCCCTCCCACCGAACAACTGGCTGTCCTGGTTCGGTGGATCGGCCTGGCAGTGGGACGACGTTCGCGAGCAGTTCTACCTGCACACCTTCCTGGTCGAGCAGCCCGAGCTCAACTGGCGGAATCCGGCGGTCGAGGCGGCCCAGTTCGACATGGTCCGAGGCTGGTTGAAGCGAGGCGTCGACGGCTTCCGACTCGACGTTTTCAATGCCTTCCTCAAGCACCCGGAGCTCCTCGCCAACCCCGAGATCGAGGGCGCCACGCTGTGGGCGCGCCAGCAGCACCTGTATGACCGCGACCAGCCCGACTTCCCTGACCTCATCGGCCGTTTCCGGGCGATCCTCGACGAGGTCCCCGGCCACATGTCGGTCGGCGAGCTGTTCGCGAGCGAGGCAGAACGCGCGGTCGCCCTGACGGCAGATCGGCACATGGTCTTCGACTGGGCGCTCCTGCAGGCCCCGTGGGCCGCGGACGCCTACAACGACGCGATCTGGCTGCGCGAGACGATGTTCGGGCGTTCGCGCTGGCTGGCGAACGTCCTGTCGAACCACGATCAGTCACGCCAGGCGAGCCGTCTGTCGGCCTCGGCGGGGATCGCCGACACGGACGCGGTCGCGCGAGCAGCCGCCGTGGTGCTGCTCACGATCCGCGGCACGCCGTACATGTATTACGGCGAGGAGATCGGGATGCTCGACGTGTCGATCCCGACCGACGAGATCATCGATCCTCCCGCCCGCCGCGCGTTGATCGACCCGGACTTCGAATGGTGGAACCGCGACCAGTGCCGGACCCCGATGGCGTGGGCAGCGGGCGCCGGTCATGGCTTCACGAGCGGCCGGCCGTGGCTCCGGTTCGGGGATGACGCGGATCGGCGCAACGTCGCAGCGCAGCAGGCAGACGAAGGCTCGGTGTTGAATACGTATCGACGGCTGATCGCGCTCCGTCGCGAGTCGGAGGCGCTTCGCTCGGGTGCGCTGCAGCTGGCGTCGCTCGGCACGCCCGACGTCCTCGGGTGGCATCGCGACGCGCCGGGTGACCATGCCTTGGTCGTCGTCAACTTCGCCGAGACCGAACGAGACGTGACGCTCCCGAACGAGGACGGCCGGACGTTCAGTCCGGTGTGCGGCTCATACGTCGACCCGAGTCGGCCGAACTCCGCCGGGCAGCTCACGCTGCGCCCGCTCGAGGCCGTGGTCCTGCGCGCCGGCTAAGCCACGCGTGCGGGCGCTGCTAGGATGACGGGCGCATGACGTTCGATCCGACCGGGGAGGTCGCCAGGTGCCGCTCGATTTCCTGAAGCGCAAGAACACGCCAGAGCCCGATGGTGGCCAGCCCGCTTCGGCGCCGCCGCCGGCGATGACCGGTTCGGCGATGCTCCCCGAGGAGGTCGTCGCCCAGGACTTCCAGCTCAAGCTCTATTACGCCGGGAAGACGAGCGAGGGCGTCCGCATGCAGAGCGGACCCAAGGCGATGGCTGAGCTGCCGGCGATGTTGGTCGGTCTTGCGAAGGCGGAGATCGAGGTCGTCGAGCCGCTGCCGATCGAGTTCAGCCAGGCGACGCCGACGATCGCCCGCCCGTCCGAGGCGATGCAGTGGCTGAACGCCCACCACATCCATTCGCCGATCACCCGGCACGCGCTCGTGGTCCTCGAGTCGATCGACGCCATCGACCTCGCCTTCGATACGTTCGTGTGCTCCCTGCTCGACGGTGAGATCGATACCAGCGGCTACCCCGAGTACAACGCGATCGTCGGCGGTGTCGCGGCCCACTGGGACGAGGCGACCGGCGACATGATCTGCCGGGCCGTCGTCGGCTGGGGCGGACGTGGTGTCCGTGGCGACACGGACCGGATCGGCAACAAGCTCCTCGCCGGACTCCTGACGAACATCCTCGCAAACCAGCATGCCGTCGGCCTCACGGCGATCGAACGTCCCGTTCCCGCCGCCGGTCGCGGCGGTCTGGTCTGTGCGCACTGCGGGTTCGCCTCGGCCCACGAGCGGGCGTTCTACTGCCCGAAGTGCGGCATGCGCCTCCTCCGCGGCTGACCCGACCCGCCCGAACGTGCCCCTCTACGACTACATCTGCGCCGCTTGCGGGCGGCGCTTCGAGGTCATCCACGGCGTGAACGACCCGGCCCCTGAGGCGTGTCCGCTGTGCGGCTCGGGTCCGATCCGCAAGGCATTCGCGCCACCGACGATCGTCTTCAAGGGCTCGGGCTGGGCCAAGAAGGAACGGCGATCGGCCTCGGGCGGCGCGAAGAAGACGTCAGACGAGAGCGGCGAGAAGAAGACATCGGACGAGAGCGGCGAAAATAGCTCGTCAACGTCGCCCTCTGACAAGACGTCGAGCGGTGATGCGTCGTCCTCGGGCTCGTCCTCGTCGACTTCCACGTCGACGTCGTCGACGACGTCCTCCTCGTCGAGCGACTGACCCGACCGCCGGATGAAGATCCCGGCGGTGCTCGAACGGTTCATGGACCGCCCCGCGGTCACGGTCGGCCGGCGCGTCCTGGAGATCTACGGGCTGGCTCCGGGCGGGCTGTTGGCCAACGGACTGGCGTTCACGACCCTGTTCGCTGTGGTACCGATCGCCCTGGTCACACTCGGCGTCGCCGGACTCCTGGTGAAGGACCCTGAGGTCCAGCAGCAGCTCGCGACGGCGTTGTCCTCGCTGGTGCCGCCGCTCCAGGACCTGATCCAGGGCGCGCTCGTGTCGATGTCGCAGGGTGCCGCGGTGACATCGCTCGTCGGCCTCGTCGGCCTGATCTGGACGGTGAGTCAGTTCTACGTGACGCTTGATGTGGCCTTCTCGCGGATCTTCACGGATCGCCCCGAACGCGATGTGTTGCGGCGCATGGGGCGTGGGTTCGTGTGGGTCGCCGGGCTGATCGGGGTCGTCGTGGCATTGATCGTTGCGGGAGCGCTCGCGACGGCCGCGGAGGCGCTGCTCCCGACGACGTCCACGTGGCTGACCGCCTTCGGGCGGATCGTCTCGTCGCCACCGATGGTGGCGCTCATCACCGTGCTGGTCGTGCTCGGCGTGTACCAGCTCGTGCCGCCTCGCCGGCCGTTGCTCCGCGCGGCTGTCCCACCGGCGATCGTGGCGGGCCTGGCGATCTTCCTGCTTGGTCAGATCTTCCTGTTCGCGGCGCCGCGGATCGTCGGGGTCGCGGCGCTCGCGGGTCCTCTCGCGACGGCGTTCATCGCGCTCGCGTGGTTGTCGTTCTCGTACCAGGGATTGCTGTACGGCGCCGCGTGGGTGCGGGTCAGGGACGATGCGATGACCGGGGGTCGGGCGTCAGGGACCGTGGCGACAGAGGGGGCGGGCTAGCGCGCTCCGGTCAACCCTGTCGTGTGCCGCACCGGCGGCAGAACCGCGCGTTCGCGGAGAGCGACAGGCCGCAGCTGACGCACGGCTGGACGCCGCCTGCTGCCTTCGGCGCCTCGACGCCGAACTGCGGCACCTGGCTCACGGTCGCGACCTCATGGGCGGATGCCGCCCAGAGTGCGTCGATCCCGCCGGTCGCGACCGCGGGTCGACCGAGGAACGGCAGTCCGGCGGCGGCGTCGCGGTCCGGCCACTGCGGCTCGCTGGTCGCGGCGATCGCATCGGCCGGTGGCGTGCTCGGCTGCTGGACGGGTGCCTGGGGAACGCCGTTCGTCGGTGGTGCATCGGGGGCGACGATCTGCCAGGTCGGCTGCGGGACGTAATCGACGCGCGGATCGCCGGCCGGGAACGGTGGGGGTTCAGCGGCGGCAGGTTCGGCAGCGACCGGCTCCGGCCATGCCGGGGCAAGCGTGGGCTCGACGGCGGCCACGGGCTCCGGCTCGATGGCAGCCACGGGCTCCGGCTCGAACGTCTCGACCGGCGCGGGCTCCGGTTCCGGGTAGACCGGCTCGGGAGCAGCCGCAGCCGGCGCCGCCGGTTCCGGCGCGATCTCCTGAGGATCGTGGAGCGCCGCAGTCGCCGCAGCGGCCTTGGCGGCGACCTCGGCCTCCTGGGCACGTTCGAACGCTTCGATCTCGTCGTCGAGGCTCTGCCCTGGGCGGAAGCGCTGGAAGAGGTCCGATGTCTTGGCGGCGGCAGCGGCAGCCGCCGCAGCAGCGGCCCCGGCGGCGGGGTGATCGAGCCCGTCGGACGTCGCATCGGCGACCTCGGGCTCGGCGACGGTCTCGAGCACCGGGGGCTCGGCCGCGGGCGGCTCTACGGCGAGTGGCTCCTGAACGGGGGTCTCATCGGTCACCGCAGCCGCGGCGGTCACCGCGGCGAACCGAGCCGCGAAGTCGAAGCTCTCGTCCTCGGGCAGCGTCTCGTCCTCGAACGGCGCCGCTTCGGTGACCTCGGGCAGGTCGGTGACCTCGGGCATCGCAGTGGCGGATGCCGGCTCCGCGGCCGCTGCGGCGACGGCGGCATCGAACGCCCCGTCCGGCGC